>Ga0326597_10000128_pt1 | contig 134203 bp, 122 predicted proteins | sample RVTome_12_FD_203789 | JGI IMG/M metagenome (GOLD analysis project Ga0326597, IMG submission 203789) | Soil microbial communities from uranium-contaminated site in the Upper Colorado River Basin, Wyoming, United States - RVT100D185 | ecosystem: Environmental > Terrestrial > Soil > Contaminated... | reverse complement strand
AACCCGACCCTACCGGAAAATCGCCGGTGACCACCGCAAAGCCGCCCGACCGCTACAGCGCTAACTGAAAGCGCGCGGCCGGGCGGCTTTGCTCTATCCACCTACACCACCTCCGGGGACACGACCCGATACCGGCGCGAGATATGCGAATCCGATAGGGCGCAGACCCGGGCATCTTGCGTCCACGACCGGAACGACGGCAGATCGCCGGATCGAGTCCGGCGACGACGAAGGGGGCGACGCGGAATTACGGTAACAGCCCCCTGAATTTCTGCTGCACGGCGTACGTCGTTCCCACCCGTTCTTTCGGCGGCGCGCGTCAGTCTTTCCCGCCCGCGAACCGCCGGGCCGCCGCCAGGATCACGGCGAGGGCGTCGACGGTCCCGTCGCCCTCGCCCTTTTCGAAATCGCCCTCGATCCGTCCCATCTGGTTGGTGACGTGGGCGAAGCACAGCACGGGCCGGCCGCGCGCCGTGGCGAAGGCATAGAGCGCCGCCGCCTCCATCTCGACCGCGAGCAGCCCTTTCGCCTGCATCGCGGCGATCGCCTCGGCCGTCTCGCGGAACGGCGCATCGGTGGTCCACGTGGCGCCGCGCAGCACCGGAACGTGCAGGTCGTCGAACGCGTCCCGCATCGTGGCGAGGAGGCCGCCGTCGATGGCGCTGAACGCGGACGGCGCCGTGTAGTGGTAGCTCGTCCCCTCGTCGCGCAACGCCCGCTCGATGAGGATCATGTAGGGCGGCGGCCTGAGCGGCGCGAGCTGGCCGGCGGACGTCATGCTGATCAGGAACCGGCATCCCGACGCGAACAGCTCTTCGGCGATCAGCACCGCGAAGGCCGCTCCGACCGCGCAGCCGACGATCCCGAGTTCGGTGCCCCTCTCGACGACGCGATGGAGCCCGGTGTGATAGCAGGCCCAGGCGGGATCACGCACGGCGCGGCCCTCTCCGATCAAGCGGCGCACGAGGTCGCCGTCCGGGTCGAGCACACAGGTCGTCGGCACCGGCGACGCCGCGAGTCCCTTCTGCCGGCGCGCCTCGCGCAGCAGGCTCTCCGGCGTGAAGGCCGAGGGCGTGTCGTAATGCTTGTCCGCCAGGATCGGGGGCGTGGCGCTGCGGGTTTCCGGCATGGGCTATCGGAGTCCGGTGTCGGTGTGCGGGAGCCGCCCGGCCGCGGACGGGGCGTGACGCGTTGGCGTGCCGGCGGGAATCGGGATGCAACCATAGCACAGGCGGCCGCGCGACTGTCCACGGCGGCGGCGGGGGCGGCGCGGCGAAAACGACGGGGGCGGGTAACGGCCCCGGCCCTTCTTCCGGACAAGGCAAATAAGGTCTTGACCCTGTACCATGGTGCAGGGTCCATGATCGCCCTCACTGGAGGAAGCGATGCGCGATCTGACCATCGGAAAAGCCGCCGGAGAGGCGGGCGTGAAGACGGCCACGCTCAGGTTCTACGAACGGTGCGGGCTGATCGAGCAGCCGCCGAAACCGGGAACGGGATACCGGATCTATCCGCCCGGGACGGTGGATCGCATCCGGTTCATCCGCCAGGCGCAGGAGATAGGATTCTCGCTGGCCGAGATCGGCGATCTGCTGTCCCTGCGTGCGGCGCCGGAGACCGATTGCTCGAAAGTGCGGGATCGCGCGCAGGCCAAGCTTGCCGAGGTGGACCGCAAGATGGCGCGGCTCCGGAAAATCAGGGGCGCGCTCGAAAGGCTGGTCGCGGCCTGTCCGGGCGAGGCGGCGGCGCTCGAAGAGTGCTCCATCCTCCAGTCCCTCGAGGATACGCAGACCACTCCGGCAAAAGCGGAGAAAAGGAAGGAGACCGGGAAATGAGCGACAAACGTCACGTCGAGATATTCAGCGCCGGCTGCGCCGTTTGCGAGGCCGTCGTCCGGCGCGTGCGGGACATGGCGTGCCCGTCGTGCGAGATCGCTGTTCTCGATATGAACGACGCGAAGGTCGCGGAACGGGCGACGGCGGCGGGCGTCCGTTCGGTGCCCGCTGTGATGATCGACGGCAGGCTGGTCGATTGCTGTGCCGGCCGGGGCCCCGACGAGGCGGTCCTGCGGGCAGCCGGTCTCGGCCGGCCGCGGGCGTGACGGGGAGCGCCGGCATGGCGATGAGCGAAAAGCCGAAACCGGCCCGGGGCCCGGTCGGCACGGTCCGCGCCGGGCTGGCCGCGGCCATGCTGGCGCTGGCCCTTGCGACGATGCCGGGAGCGTCGGCCCAGACCGCGGGAGCGACCTACAGGGTTCACGTGGCCGGGCTCGCCTGTCCGTTCTGCGCCTACGGTATCGAGAAGAGCCTGGGCGGCATCGACGGCGTGAAGAGCGTGGAGACCCATATCCGGGACGGCGTCGTTGTCGTCGAGATGGCGGACGGCAAGACGCTCGACAGGGCCGCGGCGGAGAAAGCGGTCAGGGACGCGGGCTTTACGCTGGACGGGTTCGAGCCGGTCCCGGGCGCGGCGGAGAGCGGGAAGCGGCAGGAATGACGCGCGCCGCCGCCGCAGGAACGCCGGGAGCCCTCGCGGCCGGCGCGCTTCTGCTGTCGCTGCCGGCGGGTCTTGCCGTGCCGGCCGCGGCGGCGCCGCAGACCTTCGACACCGCCCTGCCGGTGGCGAAGGGCGAGGTCGTCTTCCGCCAGCAGTTCGTGTTCAGGAAGGCAGGCGACGACCCGAGCCCGTCGGACCGCAACCTCGAGGCGCTCGGCTCGATCTCGGTTCTGGGTTACGGCGCCACCGGCGACCTCGCGCTGTTCGGCGCCGTCCCGTTCCTGGACAAGCGCCTCGAGTCGACCGACACCGGCGGCACGCGCATGGCCCGCAGCTCCCGCGGCCCCGGCGATGTCCGGCTGTTCGGGCGCTATACCGCCCTGCGCGACGACGCGAAGGGCCGCACCTTCAGGATCGCGCCGTTCGCCGGCATCGAAATGCCCACCGGCGACGACGACGACCGGGACAGTTTCGGCACGCTGCCCGCGACGGTGCAGCCGGGCTCGGGATCCTGGGACCCGTTCGCCGGCGTCGTCGCGACCTGGCAGACGCTCGGCTATCAGATCGACGCACAGGCGAGCTACCAGTTCAACACCAGGGCCAACGGCTTCGAGTTCGGCGATGAATTCCGTCTGGACGCCTCGCTGCAATACCGCCTCTGGCCGCGTTCGCTCGGCAGCGGCGTTCCCGGCTTTCTTTACGGCGTGCTGGAAAGCAATCTCGTCCGCCAGGGCAGGAACCGCTCCGGCGGCACCGACGACCGGGATTCCGGCGGCACGTCGCTCTTCCTTTCGCCCGGCCTGCAATACGTGACCAGGCGCTGGGTCGCCGAGGCCATCGTCCAGCTTCCTGCGTTTCAAAGGCTCGGCGGCACCGCCCTCGAGGACGATTTCACCGTCCGCACGGGCTTCCGGGTCAATTTCTGAGGGCGCCGGGAATGTCCGGACGAGCCCGCCTCTGGAAGATTCTCGGCGGCATTGCCGGCGTGCCGGCCCTGATCCTGGTTGCCGGCTGGGCGGTTTTCGTTCCGTCGATGAAGGAGCCGCGCTACGAATTCGCCGGAGCATGGGGCGGCAAGGGTTCGGAACCGGGGCGGTTCAACGATCCCACCGGCATCGCCGTCGCGGACGGCGAGGTGTTCGTCGCCGACGCCCGCAACGGGCGCATCCAGGTCTTCGATCTCGACGGCAATTTCAGGCGCGCCTTCGGCTCGGCGGGCGACAAGCCGGGACAGCTCGGCCGTCCGATGAATCTCGCGGTGCGCGACGGCAGGCTGTACGTCGCCGAATATTTCAACGACCGCATTCAGGTTTTCGCGCTCGATGGAGCGCCGCAGCGCATCATCGGCGGGAAGGGCAGCGGGCCGGGTCGGTTCAACGCTCCCGGCGGTGTCGCCGTCGCGCCGGGCGGCGACCTTTACGTGGCCGATTTCTACAACCAGCGCATTCAGCATCTCGACGCGGACGGGCGCTTCGTCCGCCAGTGGGGAACGACGGGCGAGATCGGCATCGGCGCCGGGACGTTCAACTATCCGACCGATGTCGCGCTGGCGAGGGACGGCAGCCTGTTCGTGGCCGACGGATACGGCGACCGGGTACAGGCGTTTGCGCCGGACGGCACGTTCTCGCACAAGTGGGGTGGCCCCTTCGCCATGAACATTTTCGGCCCGTTCAACGGATGGTTCGCAACGGCGACAAGCATCGCCGTCGGCCCGGACGGTACCGTGTTCGTGGCGGACTTCTACAATGACCGGGTCCAGAAATTCGCGGCCGACGGCACGTTCCTCACGGCGTTCGGCGGGACCGGTGCGGGACACGGCCGGCTTCGCCACGCGATGGCCGTCGCCGTCGCCGAGGACGGCGCCGTGTTCGTCGCCGACTTCCTCAACAACCGCATCACGAAATGGCGAAAGGGCCGGTAACGACGGCGCATATCCTCCGGACTGCCGGATCGCCGCCGGGCCATGATGCCGCAAGAGCGGGCCGGCCGCGGACCGGGTCAGCGACCGGCAGGGGACATCCCGCTTTCCGGCGGCGTCTTGCCCCCGCCGCCGCCGAACAATGCGCCCCGCTCAGACGACGGCGCGACGACGCCTCAGCATGGCAACACCGATAAGGCCGAGGCCCAGGATCGCCAGCGTGGCGGGTTCCGGAACCGAAAAGCGGTCGCTTTCGGTCGCCACGATGGCCCCGTCCACCAGGGCAAAGGTGGGAAATGCCGCATCGCCGTCGGCCAGCCGCGAAAAGGTGACGTCGAATTCGAAGCTGCGCGGTGCGCTGCGGTCGTAAGCCCCCACGGCATCGGGACCGACGCAGGCGCCGGTATCGGCCGAAACGCACGCGACGGTGAGACCGATGAGCGGCAGTCCGCCCAGGAGGTCCGATACCGTCACGGTGGTGTATTCGTCGAAGCTTGCCCCGATACCCGCGATGATGGCGGCGGCGATGGAGTCACCGGTCGCCGTAGCCGCATGGGTGGTCCCGCCCGTTCCGGCAGCGATCGGGTTGGCGTCGCTGAAGAAGTCGGAACCGCCTCCGGTAAAGCCTACGCCGATAAAGGTGGCGTTCACGGCGTTGAGCGCGGCGATGGCGTTTGCGTTGTCCCCCTTGAAAGCGGCGTCGCCGAAAGCGATGACGAAGCGGCTGGACCCGGCGCGCCAGCTCGCACCGCTCGCCTCGATGATGCCCTGAACGCCCTGCTCGTCCGCATCGCCTCCCGACCCGGGAAAGAAGGGGATGTTGTTGATGTCGGTATTCGCCTGCACGAGGTTCGTTGTAAGGTTCGTGAGCAGGCCGGCCGTGTTCGGGTCATTATACCAGCCGGTGCCGGCGGCGAGGGACCCGAAGCCGCTCAGGGAAGTCAGGATGTCGTTCGCCCTGTTCTTGGCAGCATTGATCTCCGCACTCATGCTTCCCGTGTTGTCGAACAGGAACATTACGTCGAGCACGCCGGTCGTGGGCGGTGCAGAATCGACGGTAACGGTTTTTCGAACGGTCACCTGCCCGCCCACCGCAAGATCGGCACTGAAGCTGGTCGGACTGATGGAATCGGCTTGCGCCGGCGACGCCAGGCCAAGGAGTGCCAGCGTCGCAGCCCCCGCGATCGCGAGTCGTAGCGTTTCTAACCGCATCCTGCCCTCCATCAAAATATGCCTCGCGAAGATTCCCTGGATGCCGCCGGATGGAGCGATGCCAGGCGATTGCCCCGATCCGGCACCCGATCCGGAACCCTCGCCGTTAACTCATGCAAGATTTGTGCCAACTTGGTTAACCATATCCATTCAATGGGTTACTGGTTTTGTGGAATTTGCTCTCTTCAAATGTGTAAAATATTCCGACACCTGCCTTGCAGAATCCGCTGTCTCGCGGGCATTCCGCCAGCGGTCCGGTGGCCGGGGGGGTGGGCTTCTCCAGCCGGGCGATGAAGATGGCGGCGGCGCGGCGGCGACGCCGGAGCGGAAGGCCCCTGCCGACCCGATGTCCGGCCCTACGACCCGAACACCTTCCTCAGCAGGTCCGTCGTGCGCCTGGCCGGGTTGTCGCGGATGGCGGCCTCCTCGCGGGCGAGGTAGAGGAACACACCGTCGATGGCCTTGCCGAGCACGTAGTCGGTGAGGTCGGCCTTCGCGTCGGGCACGAACGGCAGCGAGCGGTACTGCCCCATCATCCGGTCGTAGGTCCGCACGGCGCCGACATCGGCCAGCGTGGCGTCGACGATGGGGCGCATCTCGGCGGCGAGCGGCGCCGACATCCTGCCGCGGAAATACTGCGTCGCCGCGTCCTTCGGACCGTTGAGGATGCCGCGCGCGTCGTCCAGCGTCATCTTTTCGATGGCGTCGAAAAACAGGTTTTTCGCTTTCGGTACAGATGCTTCTGCCGCCCGGTTCAGGCGAAGCTCGAGATCGTCGGCGATACCGCTCATGCCGAAACGGGCCAGCGTCTTCTGCACGGTCTGCAGCGAACCGGGCAGCGGGATATGCAGATCGGCCACCTTGTTGAAGCCGTCGCTGCGCCCGAGCAGGGAAACCACCCGGTCGGAACCGACCCGCAACGCCTCGCGCAACCCCTTGCCGATCTCCGCCTCGCCCGGCGCGCCGGTGGCGGACGGGCCGCCCGACCCGCCCAGCCCCTTCAGCATGTCGCGCCCCTTGTTGAGGCCGTCGAGGAAGCTGCCCTGCGCCTGCGCCGGGGCGGCGGCAAGGGTCGCCATCGCCAGGACAACGGCGATAAATGCTTTCATAGCAACTGGTTGCATCGATGTCTTCCGGTGAGATGGAACATGAAGGCGCGGTGACCGGCGCCCCACGGGATGACCTGTGCAATAGCTGGGAACACCGGTGGCGTTTTCAACGACGGATCGTGCCCGGCCGTGCCCGGGCTTCGATACGGCCGCGGTGCGGCCTACTCAGCCCGAACGGGCGGAGGGACAGGGCGACAAACGAAATCCGTTCGCGCTGAGCCGGACTGCGCGAAGCGCGGGCCGTGTCGAAGCGCTGGCCCGGTTTTTCGCCTCAGCGCAATCCCGGCGCCGGCCAGCAGCCGCTGCCACCACGAGCCGCCGGCGGCCGGGGCCCGTTGACGTCGGACCCCGCCATACCCATGTCAATAATAAGGTAATTACATGATGGGAAGAACCGGTGCGCCCCGTCGGCGTCGGCACGCCCAGCAGCCCGGACAGAACAACAGCCGGGTCGCTCGAGGCTGGAGTTCCCGATGGTCAGGCGGAGCACTTGGCCGGCTCTGCCCTATCATCGTCAACGGAGGAGGCGACGATGTCAGGGTTCGCTGCATGCAGGCTCATTGCCGGGCTGATGCTGGCGCTGGCGGTTACGCTGCCGGCGTCGGCGGACGATCTCACGCGGATGCGGGCCGTCGACGGGCTCGTGGTCTACCTCGGCGTAATGCCGACCGAGACGATCCGGACTCATCCGGTTTCCTACGCCGAAGAGCACATGCACGGCGGCATCCCGTCGGGGCACAACATGTACCACGTCCTGGTGACGGTGTTCGATCGTGCCACCGGCGAGCGCGTGTCCGACGCGCATGTGATGGCGCGGGTGGCGCCGCTCGGCCTGTCCGGGCCGAGGCGGACGCTAGACACGATGAACGGCGCAGGCGGGGTGTGCTACTGTAACTATTTCGCCATGTCGGGGCACGAGCGGCACCGCATCGACGTGGTCATCAGCCGCCCCGACGCTCCGCAACCCAAGCGCGTGACGTTTCTGTATCAGCCTGAGTAGGGCGGCAGCGAGCGGCACAGGGCGCGGTCCGCATCGAAGCGCAGGCGCGGTGCGCCTTCAGCGCAGCCCCAGCATGGCGAGCAGACGCTGCCACCATGAGGCGCCCGCCGCCGGCGCCCTGCCGCCCACCCGCGACACCAGCCGCTCGAAGAACTGGCCGACGATGACGCGGGTCGCGCCGTCGAGCATGCGGCCGCCCACGGCGGCCACCTTGCCGGAAATCTCCACCGTGTAGCTGTAGGCGACCCGCGTGCCGTCCCCTTCCGGCGTCAGGGTCACGCGGCCCGAGCCGCGCGACGATCCCAGCGGACCGGAAAGCCCGCCCGACAGCGTGGCGGATTGCGGCGCCACCATGTCGCTCAGCCCCACCTCGGCGACGAAGCGCCCGCGCACCGGGCCGACGCCGAGCGACACCTCCGCGCGGTACCGGTTCGGGCCGACAAGGTCCAGCCTGTGGCAGCCGGGAATGACGGCGGCCAGCCGGTCGGGATCGAGCAGCGTGTCCCACACCAGTTGCGGCACGGCCGGCACGAACGTCTCGCCCTTGCCTTCCAGCGCATGGCCGGCGGCCGACGGCACGAAGGCCGGCGCCGCGGCGGCACCGGCCACCACCGGGCGCGGCGGCTCCTCGCCGTGGATGAGAGCGCTGATCTTGTAGGGAAACAGCGGCAGTTCCAGGTCGGCCACGCCCAGCGCATCGGCCACGGCGTTGGCGACGCAGACGGGCGTGGTCATGTTGTTGCCCTCCGCTCCGCCCTTGGCGCCGAGCGGGGTGAAGGGCGACGGGGTCTCCATGTGCATCACTTCGGGCGTCGGCACCTCCCACGAGGTGGGCACCAGGTAGTCGGCGAAGGTGCCGCTGAGAAAGCTGCCGTCCTCGCCGTACTCGAACGATTCGTAAAGGGCGGCGCCCAGCCCCTGGGCGAACGAGCCGTGGATCTGTCCGTCGACGATCATCGGGTTCATCAGCCGCCCGGCGTCGTGCATGGTCACGTATCTGTCAATACGCACCGCCGCGGTGTCGCGATCGATCTCCACCCCGCAGAAATCGAACACGAAACCGTAAGTAAGAGAAGTGTTTATCCGGTCCTGTTCATCGGGCGGCGCAAGCTGGGGCGGGGCCCAGCTCGCGGTTTCGCGCAAGCCGCCTTCCATCCCTTCGGGCAGCAGCGAGGGCGACCAGTGGGTGCCGCCGGCGACGCGGCCGAAGGGCAGCGCGTTGTCCGGATTGCTGCGGTCGAAGATGCGTCCGCCGCCGAACTCCACGTCGTCGGGGGTGACGTTGAGGCGCTGGGCGGCGATGCGCGCCAGCTTGTCGCGTATCTTCTTCGCGGCAAGCTGGGTCGCCACCGCCGTGCCGGGCGAGAAGCGGCAGGAATAGGTGCCGGCGGCGATGGACCACGGATCCTTCAGCGTGTCGTGCTCGGTGCTGACGCGGATCTGCTGCGGCTTCAGGCCGAGCTGGTCGGCGACGATCTGCGCCAGCACGGTGGCGTGGCCCTGCCCCTGCGGGGTGGTGTCGCTGGAGACGCTGACGGTTCCGAGGGCGTCCACGTTCACGGTGGCCATCGACACCGCGCCGTCCTGCGGCCCGCGCCTGGCGCGTTCCGCCGCCGGGGTGATGGTGCTGAGATAGCCCATGTTGGACATGCCCGGCTCGGTCACCGCCGCATAGCCGATGCCGTAGAGACGCCCCTCGGCGCGCATCTCGTCGCGGCGCTTCTTCAGCTCGTCCAGCCGCCCGTCGCGCACGGCGATATCGAGCGCCTTCTGGTAGTCGCCGGAATCGTAGAGCGCCCCCGCCGCCGTGCGGTAGGGGAACGAGCCGGCCGGGATCAGGTTCTTCCTGATGATGTCCAGCGGATCCCTGCCCAGCTCGATGGCGATGCGGTGCATCAGCCGCTCGATGCCGAAATAGAGCTGCGGCCCGCCGAATCCGCGCACCAGCCCGACGGGAGTCTTGTTGGTCAGCACCAGCCGGTTGGTGACCTCCAGGTTGGCGATGTCGTAGGCGCCGGTCAGCGACCCGTGCATGCGGTAGAGCGGCCCCGGCATGGGCGTGCGCAGGAAGGCGCCGTAATCGTCGAGCTGGGTGAGGCGCAGGGCGGTCACCCGCCCGTCGTTCTTCACCGCCGCCTGCAGGGTCATCACTCGGTTGGGCGCCGAGTTGGCGGCGGTCAGGTGCTCCAGCCGGTCCTCCACCCACTTGACCGGCCGCCCGGAAAGCCGCGACGCCACGCCCATCATGACGATGTAGGGCATCACCGACTGCTTCACCCCGAAGCTGCCGCCCGAATTGGCCGGGGTGCGCAGGCGCAGGTTGCTTTCCGGTACGCGCAGCGCCCGCGCCATCACCGGATGGCCGGTATAGGGGCCCTGGAAGTTGGACAGCACGTCGAACGCGCCGTCGTCGGCCAGATACTCGGCCACCACGACGAAGCCCTCGATGGGGGTGAGCGAATTGCGCGGGTACTCGAATTCCAGCGACACCGTCCTGTCCGCCCCGGCGAAGGCCTTGTCGGGCTCGCCGTAGACGAAATGGCGGTCCGAGATGACGTTGGCGCCGGCGGAGTCGTGCACCACGGGCGCGCCGTCGGCGGCGGCGGCGCGGGCGTCGATCACCGGGCGCGCGGTGCGGTATTCGACGCGGATATGCTCCAGCGCATCCTCGGCCCTGTAGCGGTCGGAGGCCAGCACCATCGCTACCGGCTGGCCGGTGTAACAGACCCGCCCGACCGCGAGCGGCCATTCGTCGGGCGCCGATTTCAGCACCACGATGTAGGGATCGGCCGTCGCCTTCATGTGCTCGCCGGTATAGACGGCGGCGACGCCGGGCTGCTTCAGGGCTTCCGACGCGTCGATGGAGACGATCCCGGCCGCCGCGTGGGGCGAGCGCAGGATCGCGGCGTGCAGCGTGCCGGCGGGAACGGGGTAATGGTCGGCGAAGCGCGCCCGGCCGGTCAGCAGCCGCGCATCCTCCGTCCGCTCCACCGACGTGCCGACATACTTCTTCAGCTCTGCCTGCTGCGCCACGGAACCCCTCCCGATCCTTTCAACACCAACCCATTATGCCTGTCGCGCCGGCCCGGACAATGCCGGCAAAGCGTCGCAGGCCGCTCAACAGGAAATACCCTTCTCGTCGAGAAAGGACAGCACCGCCCGGCGGCATTCCTCCGGCTTCTGGATCTGCAACAGATGGCCGGTGCCCGGAATCGACTCGTAGACATAGCCCCCATCCTCGGCCAGCACCTTGTTGGCGAAGGCCGGACCCGGCGCGCCTTTCGCCGCGGGATCGGCGGCGATGAGCTTCACCGGGCCGCCCAGCGCGTCGTAGGACGGCCACAGGTTGAGGGTCATGGCCTGCAGGTAGATGGACGCCTCGAACTCGCGCGGGCAGGACAGGAACCAGTCTCCCCTTTCCGCGTCCTTCTGCAGCACGGCGCGGGCCATCAGCTCGTGCGCGCCCTCCACCCAGTTGCTGTGCGCGCGCGTCTCCCGGTAATGCGTCGCCAGATCGGACGGATCGGCGAACCGCTCCTGGCGCTGCATGGCCCAGTCGGAAAGGCGGTGCTCGAACACGTCCATCAGCTCGTACACCCGGTGGCCCGGCGGCGGCACGTTGGGCGGGTCGAAAAGGAAAAGCGCCTCCCACTTGAAGCCGAGCTCGACGCAGTGCTTCATGGCGGTGCGCGACGACATGGAATGGAAAATGCCGATATTGGTCTTCCGCCCCAGACGCGCGTTGACTTCCCGGAACACGCGGTCGAGGTCCAGCGTCATCTGGGCGTAGCTGTGCCCGTCGATGCCCGACGGCGCGCGCGGGTTCTGCCCGTGGTTGCGAAAATCGAACACCACCATCTCGAAGCGGTCGGCGAGCGGACCCCAGAACGGGTAGTAGCCGTCCGCCGCGAAGCCGTTGCCGTTGGCGAGCATGATGCGGGCCCCGGCATCCGCCCTGCCGTGCACACGGATGCGGATGATGGCGCCGTCGCCCATGACGAGGTCGAAGGTTTCGCGCGGGGCCGGGACCTGCAGGCTCATGGGACGATGTCTCGCTGTCGCTGAAGGAATGTGGCGGGATGCCGGCGTTTTACTCCACCGTGCCCCCTCGGGGAACCCCCTCCCCGCATCGGGCCATGCGCGTTTGCCGGTCGCCTTGCGGCGCGCGCCGTTGTAAAAGCGGCCATCGCCCCGCCCCATGACGCCGGCCCGCCCGATGCCCGTCCCCGCCGTGATCGCGCTCGCGTGCCTCGCCCTCGTCCTCAACCTGCTTGCGTTCATGACCACGGCGGCCGTGTTGCCGACGCTGATCGCCGACTGGCGCCTTTCCGGCACCGGCGCCGGATGGCTGGGCGGGGCGCTGTTCGCGGGCTGCGCCGCCGGCGTCATGCCGCTGGTCGGGCTGACCGACCGCGTCCTGCCGAAGCGGGTGGTGCTGGCTTCCACCGCGCTGATGGCGGCCTCGTCGGCCGGCATGGCGCTGTTCGCCGAGGGGCTGTGGAGCGGCATCTTCTTCCGCCTGCTCGGCGGGATCGGCCTCGCCGGGTTCTACATGCCGGGGCTGAAGGCGCTCACCGATACGCTGGACTCCCGCTGGCGCAGCCGCGCCGCCAGCTACTATTCCTCCGTCTTCTCGCTCGGCACCGCCCTCAGCATCTGGAGCGGCGGCGCCGTGGCCGACTGGCTCGGCTGGCGCTGGTCGTTCGGCGTCGCCGCGCTCGGCAGCGTCGCCGCCCTCGCCCTCTACGCTTTCTTTCTTCCGCCGGGCCGGGTGCATGCCGGCGCCGCGGCGCGGGCCCTGCTCGACATCCGGCCGGTGCTGCGCAACCGCGCCTCGACGGGCAACGTCCTCGCCTATGCCGGTCATCTGTGGGAGGTGTTCGGCTTCCGCGTCTGGGGCGTGACCTTCCTGGTCCATGCCGGCGCGGCGTACGGGACGGAGGGGCTCCCCCTGTCGCCGGTCCTGCTGGCGACCCTGGCCGCGCTGATCGGCGTGCCCGCGGCCATGGCCATCGGCGAGGCGGCGGTGCGTTTCGACCGCAGCCGGGTGCTCTACGCAGTCATGGCGGCGTCCGTCATCGCCGCGCCCCTGGTGGGGCTTGCGGCGTCGATGCCGTTCGTCGTGCTGGCCGGACTGATGCTGCTCTTCGGCATGACGTGCTACGGCGACACCGGGGTCATCTCGGCCGGCAACGTGCTGTTCTCCGAACCGGAGACGCGCGGGCTCACCATGGCGGTCTACAGCAGCGTCGGCTTCGTCGGCGGCCTGCTCGGCCCCATCGCCGCCGGTCTCGCCCTCGACCTCGCCGGCGGGCCGGGCGTCCCGGGCGCGTGGACCGTCGCCTTCGCCGTCATCGGACTGGGCTCGCTGTTCGGCATCGCCGCCGTGCGCTACGGCAGCCGGCGGGTCTGATGCCGGGGGCATCGACTTGTGACGTCTGCCCACGAGGATCGGTAAAATTCTATTCGTGCCGAAATATTCTTTCCGCGCGATTCAGAAGGTCATGCAGAAGGCCGTGCCTTTCCAACATCGGTTCAATATCGATTTGGCCGATCAGGACGAGCAGCGGTAACGGCGCTGTCGCTACGATCAACGTGAGGACGTAACGGCACCAGTGAAACTGCCTGCTTAAACCGCAGAGTGCCGCGATACCGCCACCTCCGCCAAGCACCGAATTCCCCGGCAGGTTCAAACACAGCGCCAAGGCAAGATGGCGGTGGGAGAGGAGAAAGTTACCCGATCGAGCAGCAGGTCCGTGGGCGGCGCTTCTGCCAACAACGATGGCGTCGATAGCGTCTTCGGGATTATTTGCTGCGTCGGACAACCCCAACCTGTTCATCCATCTCAATGCGATCCTCTTTGGCACTGTCTGCGCCACAAGATATGCAAGGCTTAATCCAACGATAGTCGCCACGTACGCGGCGATCACACCCTCGGGTCCGAAAAGAACCATCAGCAATAATCCGAATTCCACGCCTGGGACGAAAGGAAGCGCAAGAACCAGAACATAAACAAGGGCGCCGAACAAAAGACCGTAAATGCCGATCTCACCGATCGCCGACACCAAAATGTCTTGCAACCGATGAAATCCTTCATGGGAAAGCTGATGGCCCAGGACCAGGATGATGGACCACATGGCGAGAACGGACACCCCGCGAACGCCGAGGTTCGGCAGAAACGGCAGGCTCAACATGATGAAGTAAATAAGGGCACTCAGGCCCACGACCTGAGCGATCACCTGGATTGTGGTTGTTCCCAGGAACGACTTGATCTCACCAAGATATGCGTGCCCGAGATAATGGGCATAGATTGCGAAAATAACCCATGCCGCTACCGTCAAAACCATGCAGAAAGCTGAAAATAATTTCGCCCGGAGGCGCGTATGCGTCATTTTTACTCGACTTCTTGCGATTGCCTGGACCGACATTTCCTATATGAGCACCGATTTCCGGCAGCACGGTAAGGAATTCGGTCTCTCCCAACAAATTTGAGCGTGTTGCGGGACGGCGTTCGCCTCGATCGGGTGGGAACCACCGTGAATGAACCACCGTGAATACGGTCGCCGCACGCGGGCGCAGAGGGTCTGGATCGGCGTCAGCGGTTTCAACGGCCCTTGGGAGGACCTGCCGGCTCAGCCCTTCGCGCTCGGCCGCGCCGAGATGTCCGCATGCCAGCGCTGCAGGTTGGCGCAGCCGTCAGGAATGGGCAGACCGCAGAAGATGGCGAAGTCGATGGCGCACAGGGCGGTGATATCGGCCACCGTGAAGGCGTCGCCGACGACGAACGGGTGGCCGTCGAGCTGACGTTCGAAGCGCGCATGGAACTGCGCCATGCGCTGGCGGCCGCGCTCCACCAGCGCCGGGATCTGTTCGATGGCCTGCGCCGAACCGGCCAGCGCGCGCCCCGAAAACGACGGCCTGGAATTGCGGAACACCTCCGAGACGGCGTGCAGGCCCTCCCATTCGGCCAGCCGCTCCCACATCTCGACGAGGGCCCGGTCCTTCGCGTCGCGGCCCATCAGCGGCGGCTCGGGATGGAGCGTCTCGAAATAGCGGCAGATGGCCATGGCCTCGCCGATCTCGGTGCCGTCATCGAGCACCAGCAGCGGCACCCTGCGGTGCGCGTGCGCGGCGAGGAATCCGGGCGCCAGGATCGGCTTGCCGGGCACCCCGGCGTCCTCCGCGGGAATCGCGATTCTCTTTTCCGCCAGATAGAGGCGCACCCGCCGCGGATTGGGCGCGATGGACCAGTCATAAAGCTTCATGGCGACGTCACGGCGTCGCGCCCGGTTCCCCGGAACTCAGGCGCCTTCGACCGCGATCACGTTGGATTTCGAACTGGCGAGGCGGATCTTCAGCAGCGGCGCGTATTCCGGCGAGTTGTACCAGCGCCTGAGCGTCGCCATGTCGGCGAACTCGAGCACCACCACGCGCTTCGGCGTCCACGTCCCTTCCAGAACCTCGAACGCGCCGCCGCGCACGATGCCGCGCCCGCCGTATTTCCTGATGGTGTCGTTCACCCCGGCGGCATAGGTCTTCATGGCCTCGGGGTCGGTGACTTCAAGCTGATCGACGATGAGATAGGCGGGCATTCGCTTTTACTCCCACAAGAGCTGCCGGAAAGGGAATCGATTCAGCCGCGCGCCGACGTCCTGGCGCGCACGCCGAGCCTGGTGCCGAGAAACGCGAGGGTCTTGTCCCACGAATCCTGCGCCGGGCCGGCGCGGTAGACATCGGGGCGCATGAAACTCTGGAAGGCATGGCCGGCGCCGTCATAGCGGTTGAACACGTACGGCACGCCGATCCGCGCCAGCTCCACCTCGATGCGGTCGACGTCCGCCGGCGACGGATTGGTATCGTCGTTGCCGAAGAACCCCATCACCGGACAGCGCAGGGATTCCAGGCGCTCGAACGCGCTCGGCCCGTTGCCCCAGGCGCCGAACATGCCGCCGCTGTAATAGGGCACGCAGGCGCGGAACGTCTCGGGCATGACGCTGGCGCCGAGAAAGGCCACACGCCCTCCCATGCAATGGCCGAGGATGGCGAGCCGCGCGCCGTCCACCTGCGACAAGCCGGAAAAATGCGCCACCGTCGCCTTCAGATCGGCGATCACGTCCGTATCCAGGCGATGTTTCACCGCCTCGTCGGCGGATGCGCCCTTGCGCCGGTGATAGAAGTCGGGCGCGCAGGCCGCAAAACCGGCCTCGGCGAGGCGATCCACCCGGTCGATGGTGAACTGGTCCAATCCGCCGCGATGAAACGTGACCAGCACGCCCGGATGCGGTCCCGCCCCGTCGGGAAGGGCGACGTAGACGTCCATCCCGCTGCCGTCGACGACCACCGAATCGGTACGTTCCATTGGCATCCTCCCCCGGTTCCGCCGTTGCCCGGCCTGATCCATAGAGAATAGCGGTATCCCTGGCGTGAACAAGATGGCAGCCTCCGCGGGCGGAACAGGGGCCCTGAAGTGACGGGCGACGGACCCGGACGATCGAGCGGCATCCGCGACCGGCTCACCCGCTGGGCGCTCGCCGTGCGGCGCGAGGTCATGGTGGTTCATCTTGCCGCACGTGATCCACGCGTGCCCTGGTATGCGAAGCTGCTCGCCGTGGCGACCGTGGCCTATGCGGTCAGCCCCATCGACCTGATCCCCGATTTTATCCCGGTTGTGGGATTTCTCGATGACCTGGTCATGCTGCCGCTGATGATCGTGCTCGTGCTGCGGCTCGTTCCTGCCGATGTGCTGTCGGACCTGCGCCGGCAGGCGGCGCAGCCGCTGCCGAGACGCAGCCGCGCCGCCGCCGTCGCAATCGTTCTTCTCTGGCTCGCTGCCCTGGCGGCGGTGGCCGCGCCGCTCGCGCGCTGGCTCGCCGCCTGACTGGCGCCATTGCGTCATCGAAAAGCTGTGTTAGGGTCGCGCCGCACCCGATCCCCTCATTGCCGCCTGTTCGGTTCCGTGGCCAGCACCGACTCACCCGCACCCGCCAACCCGGCCGACGCCGCCGCCCGTGCGGCGGCCGACGAGGCGTCACGCCGCCTCGGCTTCGCCTATCTAGGCGTGGCGGTCCTGTCCTATGGCGGGCTGTGGCCGGTCATGCGGCTGACGGTGGAACGCATGCCGCCGTTCTGGTTCGCCGTGGCGCGCATTTTCATCGGAGGAGTGTTCCTGTTCGTCATCCTCGGCATCACGCGCCGGCTGCGCTGGCCGACGCGCGCCGACATGCCGGCGATCCTGTCGGTGGGCATCTGCATGATGGGGCTCTACGTCTCGCTGGTGCACTACGCGGTACAGTTCGTACCGGCAGGCCGCGGGGCGCTGCTCGCCTATTCGACGCCGCTGTGGGTGACGCCGGTCGCCGTCCTGCTCTACGGCGAGAAGCTGACGCGGCTGCGCATCGGAGGGCTGGTGCTGGGGCTTTCCGGCCTCGCCCTGCTGTTCAACCCGGCCGCCTTCGACTGGTCGGACCCGGACATCCTGCTCGGCAACGGACTGCTGCTGCTTGCCGCCTTCTCCTGGTCCTTCGCCATCCTGCAGATGCGCGGGCACAAATGGAACCTGACCCCGCTGCAGCTCGGCCCGTGGCAGCTTCTCGTCGCCACCGTCGTCGCCCTCCCCTTGGCCCTGCTTCTCGAGACGCGCAGCGACGTGGCGTGGGGCCCGGATCTCTATGCGCTGATCGCCTATGGCGGGCTGATCGGCACCGCCATCGCCATGTTCACCACCGCCTCGGCGGTGCGCGGTATCGGTGCCATGACCGCCTCCATCGGGCTGCTCGGCTGCCCGGTGGTGGCGATCACCCTCAGCGTGCTGTTCCTCGGCGAGCCGCCGACGGTCACGCTGCTGGGCGGGCTGGTACTCATCGTTTCCGGCATCGCCCTGGTCAGCCTGCCGCAGCGCCCGCGCTGAGACGTCCGCCACCGCCCGGCCCGGCACGGGTCCGCTTCACGAGGAAATGACCGGAACCGCCCGTCGCGCCCCTGCCTGTCCGCCGGCGCATACGCTAGTCTGCCGGCGCACGAAAACGAGCGAGAGCGTTCCATGCCATTCTTCAAGTGTCTTCCCGACGACGCCGGCGTCGGCGAGGTGTTCAGGATCAACCCGGCGGTGCGCGACGGCTTTTCGGCTTTCTCGCAGGCGCTGATGCGCGGCGAGTCGCCGCTGACGGAAGCCGAACGCGAGACCATCGCCGCCTATACCTCGGCGCTCAACGCGTGCCGGTTCTGTTATGGCGGCCACGCGGCCATCGCGCGCCGGTTCGGCGTCGAGGAAGGGGTATTCGACGCGCTGATGGCCGACATCGGCACGGCACCCGTGGCCGACAGGTTCAAGCCGATCCTGCGCTTCGTGAAAAAGCTGACCCTCGAGCCGTACAGGATGGTGCAGGCCGATGCCGACGCCGTGTTCGCGGCCGGGTGGAGCGAGCGGGCGCTGCACGATGCGATCCTCGTATGCGCCCGGTTCAATTTCATGAACCGGCTGACGCTGGGACACGGGCTTGACGACGATCCCGCCCGGTTCGAGGAGCGTACCCGCCGCATGAGCTACAACAAGTAGGCGCGCCGCCCGGTCGCGGACGGCTGCCGTCAGGGCCGGCCGCCCGGCGTGTGGGCGCGGATGGCGACGTCCATCTCGCCGATCAGCTTGCAGGCGCAGTGCATCACGTCGCCGGGATAAACCTGGCTGACGCCCTGCGGCGAGCCGGTATAGATCACGTCGCCGGGATAGATGGTGTAGAACTCCGAGGCGAACTCGATCAGCCGCGGAATGTCGAAGATCAGGTCCTTCGTATTCGCGTCCTGGCGCAGCTCGCCCTCGATATGGATGGTGAAGGGGACGGCGCCGGGATCGGGAATCTCGTCCGCCGTCACGATCCACGGGCCCAGCACCGCATAGCCGTCGCACGACTTGCGGAACGAACGGTCCTCCACCCCGCGCACGGTCATGTCGAGGCCGAGCGTGTAGCCGGCGACGTAGTCCATCGCCCTGTCGCGCGGAATGTCGCTGCCCTGCCTGGCGACGATGACGCAGAATTCCACCTCATGGTCGTTGCGCCGGTCGGGAAAGCGCAGCGGCACGCCTTCCGACGGTCCGACCAGCGCCGAGTTGGACTTCAGGAAGATGCCCTGGTTCTGGATGCCTTCGGGACGGTGCGCGCCGGTGACGTGCTTGAGTTTCTCCATCTCCTGCACGTGGGCGCGGTAGTTGACCGGCGCGGCCATCAGCTTGGACGGGCGCGCCACCGGCGCCAGCAGCTTCACGCCGGAAACCGGCACGCCGGGCACCCTGGCCGCAGCCTCTTCCATCTTCCCGCGATACTGCGGCAGCGCGGCGATCACCGCATCGCCCTTCATGTCGTAGCGGGCGCGGGACCGGATCTCGTCCTGGATGGCACTGACGTCGTGGACCCTGTCTCCGATCACCACGCCGAGGCGGTCTTCGTCGTATCGGCAGAGCTTCATGCTTTCCCTTCCTCCCCTGGCGGGCCCGCGTTCCCGTCGAACCCGTGCGTGGTTGCGTTTTGCGCGCATGATTGCGGCCCGGCACGCAGGCTGTCAAGGAACCGCAGGAGCCTTCGTCCGGCCGCTACCGGCTTGACGATGTGCGCCGCCGGCGCCAGCGTAGCCTTATGCCGCCCATAAAAGCGACGGCCATCCAGACCAGGGAGAAACGCATGTCCAATGTCACCCTCGCCCAGGCCTCGACCATCGTCGACACGGCGCTGGCCAAGGCGCGCGAGCTGAAACTGAATCCGCTGACCGTGGTCGTGCTGGACGCGGGCGGCTATCCGGTGGCGCTGAAGCGCGAGGACAACTCGGCGCTGATGCGCCACATGGTGGCGCACGCCAAGGCATGGGGCGTGCTGGGCATGGGCGAAGGCGGGCGCAAGCTGCGCGGCCGGGCGCAGAACAACCCGGCCTTCTTCGGCGTGCTGACCGAACTGGCCGGCGGCAACATCGTGCCCAATCCCGGCGGCGTGCTGCTGCGCGACGGGGACAACAGGATCGTCGGCTCCGTCGGGATCAGCGGCGACAGCGGCGAGAACGACGAGGTCTGCGCCGTCGCCGGCATCGAGGCGGCGGGGCTGACGGCCGACACCGGCGGGTGACCCGCGCCGGGACGCCCCGGCGCGGGGTTCGGTTCGCAGCGGATCGCGGTTCAGAGCCCGAGCGCCTTCCTGGCGTGGGCGACGGCCTTCCGGTCGGTAGCGAACAGCTCCCGGGTGAGATTTTCCACCTCGGCGGCAGCGGCCGGCTCGAACGGAAGATTGCGCCTGGCCACTGCGGCGATGAAGTCCCTGTCCTTCACCACCTTGTTGAAGGCAGCGCGCAGGGCGGCGACGCGCTCTTCGGGCACGCCGGCCGGTGCCCAGACGCTGCGACCGAACTTGGACGCGCTGGCTACAAGCTTCATGGCGGCACGATCCAGCGGGTTCCTGGCGAGCTGCCACATGAGCGGCACGTCCCTGATGTCGGGTTCGGACTCCAGCCCGGTCTGCATGGCGAAGACGATCTTCCTGTCCCTGATCCAGTCGCCGTGCAGCGCCTTGAACGATTCGTAACTCAACGCGAACGCGTGGATTTCGCCCTGTTCGATGGCCTTGAACAGCGGGCGCGAGCCGCGATAGCCGGTGACGATCTTCAGCTTCGCGCCCAGCAGCCCGGCCGCCAGCGTCGGGTTCATGTAGGTTTCGGACCCGCGGCCGGTGGCGCCGACGACGATCTGCTTTTTCTGCATATCGGCCAGCGTGGTTGCCGGTGCCGTGTGCCACACGCCCATGACGCTGCCGACACTGGCGAACTTGCCGATCCACTGCCATTTGGTGACGTCGAAACTGATGCCCTTGGCGCCCAGCACGTGAAAGATCGGCACGTTCTGCTGGGTCATGCAGATCACCGTGCCGTCCTTCGGTGCGGCGTTGGATACGTACGCGGCGGCGTGGCGGCCACCGCCGGCAGGATCGAACTGGACCACGACGGCCGGATTGCCGGGCAGGTGTTTCTTCAGAAACGGGGCGAAGGTCTGGGCGTAGACGCCATAGGTGCCGCCGGGGCCCGAGCCGGTAACGAAAGTTATCGTCCGGCCGGCATAGAAATCGGCGGTTCCGGCCGTGGCCGGCAGGGCAAGCGCCGCCGAGACGGCCAGCGCGGCCGCCGAAAAAACTGTGCGAAAAGACATTCGTATCCTCCCAAGGGCGTTATTCATGTTATCGCCCCTCACCGCCTTGCAGATTACACCAGCGCGACTCCGGATGGTAGCTCCGTCGCTGCCGGCCGCCGCATTCTCCTTGGCAGATCGCTGGCCGGCGGATTAGCATCGCCCTAAATCAAGAACGGCAACGCGCGCCGCAGGCCCCTTGCGCCCGGCCGCGATGGAGGAGGAAACGATGACCCGACCCAAGGTTTCCGGCCTGCGCAGTATCGAGTACGGCATGCCCGATGTGCGCCAGGCGGCACGGTTTTTCGAGGACTGCTGGGCGCTGAAGCCGGTGGCGACCGCCGACGGCGCCGTCTACCTGCGCGCCACCGGCGCCGAGCACCACGTCGCCGTACTGCGCGAGAACGCGAAGGCCGGGCATCTGCGCATCAATCTTGCGGCGCCCGACAAGGGGGCCGTCGACGCGCTGCACGCGCAGGCGAAAGGCCGCGGCATGACCGTGCTGGATGCGCCGGCGCCGGTGAGCGAACCCGGCGGCGGCTACGGTTTCTCGGTACGGGATCTCGACGGCAACGCGGTGCGCATCCTGTCCGACGTGGCAACCCACGCCGATGCCGCAATGACCACCGACCGCCCCAACAAGCTGAGCCACGTGGTACTCAACTCGGAACAGGTCGAGACCGAGACTCGATGGTTCGCCGATGCGCTGGGCTTCACGCTGAGCGATCGCACCGCACGGATGGATTTCATGCGCTGTTCGCGCGACCACCACAGCCTCGCCCTGGCCAAGTTCGGCGGGCCGTCGCTCAACCACGTCGCCTACGAGGTGCCGAACCTGGATGCGCTGATGCGCGCCGGCGCCCGCATGAAGAAAAAGGGATACAGGGTCGAATGGGGCCCGGGCCGCCACGGGCCGGGCGCCAACCTGTTCCTCTATTTCATCGAGCCCAACGGGCTGGTGTGCGAATACACCACCGAGGTGGACCAGGTCGACGACAGCTATGTCACCGGCTGGCCGGAGGACTGGCAGAAGCGCGTCCAGGGTCCCGACCGCTGGGGCTTCTCGCCGCCGCCGAGCGATCGGCTGCACCACGCCATGTCGGGCATCGTCGAGCCCTACAAGGTCGAGGTTGCGGCCTGACGGCACCATCCGTTCCGACCGAAGCGGCGCGCCGACCCCGGCGGGCCGTCGCATGCGCCGCCATCGAGGTTGAAAGCGCCGCGCCCCCGACGTAGCCTTGCCGCGACCGGAAAAAGAATGCACGGTAACCGGCACCCCACGACCGCTAGCGTCCCGGCGCCGGAGAGGAAGCGGGGCGGAAGCGACGTTCAACTGCCAGAGGGAGGCAAGAATATGGCACGCGCAGCACGATACATCCTGTCCGCCGCGATCGCGGGCACATTCGCGGTTACGGCGACAATCCCGGCGTCCGCCCAGTTCTACAAGGGCAAGACACTTTCGGTGATCATCAACTACGGGCCGGGCGGCAACACCGACATCCAGGGCCGCGCCCTGCTGCGCTTCATGAACGACCACATTCCGGGCAAGCCGCGCACCGTGGTGAAGAACATGCCGGGCGCCGGCGGCATTGTCGGCACCAACTACCTGGTGGAAGCGGCCAAGCGCGACGGCAGCGTGATGGGCATCTTCACCATCGCCATCATGGGCGAGTTGCTGGCGGACCCGGCGCTGCGGGTGAGCCACAAGGATCTCGTCTACATCGGCGCCATCGGGCAGCAGCAGATCGCCCATGTGCGCAAGGACGTGAAGCCCGGCGTCACCGGGTGGAAGGACTTCCTCAAGGTGACGGAGGTCTTCAAGTCCGCGGGCCACGCGCCGACCAGTTCCAAGGACATCTCCATCAAGCTCACCCTCGGCCTGCTCGGGATCAAGTACAAGCACGTCACCGGCTTCAAGTCCGCCGGCCCGATCCGCCGCGCCCTGCTGCAGAACGAGGTGCAGTACACCGAGGATTCGCTGACCGGCTTCTACGCAGCCGTGTACCCGACGCTGATCAAGCCCGGCATCTCCGTGCCGCTGTGGCACACCGGCGTGCCGACAAAGGACGGCGGACTGCGGCATGCGCCGACCGTCGACAAAAGCATCCCGACCTTCCTCGAGGTCTACAAGGCCCGCCACGGCGCGAATGCGAAGCCGTCGGGCCACGCGTGGCAGATCTATCGCAAGCTGGCCCAGACGCGGCAGTTCCTGCGCATCCTGATCCTGCCGCCGGGCGCGCCCAAGGCGGCGACGGCGGCGCTGCGCGAGGCGTGGAAGAAGACCACCACCGACAAGGGCTACCTCGCCGAGTACAAGAAGCAGAACAACAGCGAGCTGGAGCCTCTGATCGGCGAGGAGGCGCAGGAGGTGATCTCCGACGTGCTCACCATATCGCCCGACCTGAGGAAGTTCCTCCAGACCCTGGCGAAAGGCTGATCGTCGCCGGCGGCGGCGCCGCCATTTCCGGCATCTGACCGAACGGACCGGGACGCCACCGCGTCCCGGCCGTTCATTCCCCGGTGAGTCCTCATGTTCGAAGCCGTCCTCGATGGGCTGATCCTTGTCGTGCAGTGGCCCGCCATCGGCTACCTGTTTCTCGGCGTCATGCTCGGCATGTTCTTCGGCGCGGTTCCGGGGCTGTCCGGGCTCACCGGGATGGCGATCCTGCTGCCCTTCACCTTCGGGATGGGGCCCGGTCCCGCCTTCGCCTTCCTGCTCGGCATGTACGCGGTGACGACGACCGCGGACACCCTGTCCTCGGTGCTGCTGGGCGTGCCGGGCACCGCCGCCTCGCAGGCGACCATTCTCGACGGCTACCCGCTCGCCATGAAGGGCGAAGCGGCCCGCGCACTCGGCGCCGCCTATACGGTGTCCATGATCGGCGGGGTGCTGGGCGCCGTCTTCCTGGCCCTCTCCATCCCGCTGGTGCGCCCGCTGATCCTGTCGTTCGCCGAGCCCGAGTTCTTCATGCTGGCGATCCTGGGTCTCACCATGGTGGGCTCGCTTTCCGGCGGCTCCATCTACAAGGGGCTGGCGACGGCGTGTTTCGGGCTGCTGCTGTCCATGGTCGGCTATGCCGAGTTCGGCGGCATTCCGCGCTACTGGTTCGGATTCAACTATCTTCTCGACGGGCTGCCGCTGATTCCTGTGGTGCTGGGGCTGTTCGCCCTGCCCGAGCTGATCGACCTGGCGAGCCGCGGCAGTTCCATCTCCAGGGTCGCCGATACCGGATCGGGGATGATGGACGGCGTCAGGGATGCCGCCCGCCATTGGTGGCTGGGTCTGCGCTGCACCGCCATCGGCGTCTATATCGGCATGCTGCCGGGGCTCGGCGGCTCCATCGTCGACTGGGTCGCCTACGGCCACGCGGTGCAGTCGGCCAAGGACAAGTCCATGTTCGGCAAGGGCGACATCCGCGGCGTCATCGCGCCGGAAGCCGCCAACAACGCCATGAAGGGCGGCGCGCTGCTGCCGACCATCGCCTTCGCCATTCCGGGCAGCGCGTCCATGGCGATCCTGCTCGGCGCCTTTCTTATCCAGGGGCTGGAGCCGGGACCGCGCATGCTGACCGAACGGCTCGACGTGAGCTTCAGCCTCGTCTGGACCCTGGCCATCGCCAACATCCTCGGCGCGGGACTTTTGCTGGCGTGGGGCAAACAGGTTGCCAAGGTGACGTTCCTGCCCGGCCACTATCTGGTGCCGGCGGTGGTCCTGTTCGTGTTCATGGGCGCGTGGATGGCCGGATCGAGCGTCGGCGACTGGATTTCGCTGCTGCTGTTCGGGCTCATGGGATGGGTGATGAAGCAGGGCGGCTGGCCGCGCCCGCCGCTGGTGCTCGGCTACATCCTCGGCAAGATCATGGAGAACGGGCTGCAGATCGGGGTGCAGACCCAGGGCTGGGGCATGCTGACCCGGCCCATCACCATCATCATCATGGTGCTGGTGGTGCTGACGCTGGTCGCCGCCGTGCGGCGCCACGCGCGCGACCGCCGGGCGGACGGCAACTATCCGCAGGGAGGCGACGCCGCGGGCAACAACAGCGCCGTGTCGGTCCCGTTCGCCCTGCTGCTGCTCGCCGTGTTCATATATGCCGCCGCCGCGGCGATTCCGTGGCGGCCGGCGGCACGGCTGTTCCCGCTGGTGGCGGCGCTGCCGGCAATTCCCATGATGCTGGTGGCGCTGTCGCGCGACTGGAGGCGGCTGAAGGCCCTGCGCGCGGCCGGGCCGTCGGCGGTCAGCGGCGACGACAGCCTTCGCCGCGGCGCCATATTCTACGGATGGTTGCTGGCAATCCTGCTGGGAACGCTGCTGATCGGCCAGTACCTGGCGCTGCTCGCCTTCGTGCTCCTGTACCTCTGGTTATGGGCGCGGGCGAGCTGGCTTACGATGTCCGTTTACACCGTTGCCTGCGGGACTTTCCTGTACGTTCTGTTCGAACTTCTGGTGCCGGTGATCTGGTACGAATCGCCTTTTTTCGACCTGTTCGGCTGACGCGCCGGCGGTCGGAAAGATATCCGGTCGGATATTCTTCTAACTGTCGATGTACCTGAGCGCGCGCTTTACCAGGTCCGCCGCCTGCTGGCGCGACATCTGACGCTTCGCCATCAGGAAGTTGGTCGCCATCTGCTCCGCTTTCGCCTTGTCGCGGCCCATGGTCTCGCGCGCCGTTTCCACGGCCTCGATGGCGTAGTCGAAATCGTCGCGCAAATCGGCGACATTTGCAGTGGTCGACGGCCGCGCGGCCGGCTTTGCCGCCGGAGTCTTTGCCGCGGGCGCCGCCCCCGGAGCCGTCGACGGCGCCCCCGCAAACCACGGAGAAGGCGCTTTCCGGGCTACGGCGGCAGGCTTGGCGGACTTTTTCTTCTCGGCGGCGGCAAGCGCTTCCGCAATCGATTGGAAAGAAGATTCGGCTGACATGGGGCCACCCACTTCATTGCCCGTCCCAGACCGGTATAGGTCAGTCCGGTTAACGATATCTAAATCGGGCACGCAGGCGTGAATTGACCCGACCGTTTTCTGAATCCGCGCACCGCCGATCAGGCCGGACAACGATCCGGTCCGGAAGTGCCTGCAGCGAATCCTTCGGCATCGAAGGGAAGACGCAAATCCGCCGTCGAGGGTATTTGCCGCGGCCACGATTGCGATTCCGCGCGATATGCGCCCCGGCGTCCCGGCTCCATCGTGGATCCCGGATTGCAACGGAAGGCGACGGCTTCCGGACTCGCCTGCCGTCGGGAATGACGGCAGAAGGAAATGCGACGAACGCGAGGACCGGGCGCTAACCGCCGCCGGCCATCATGGCGCTCATGCCGCCGTCCACCACCAGGTTCTCGCCCACCACGAAGGCGGCGTCGTCGCTGGCCATGAACAGAACGGCGCGGGCCAGTTCCTCCGGCGCTCCGGCACGCCCCACCAGATTGGGCACCGGGCGGGAGGGATCGAACTCCTCCTTGCCCACCGGCGATCCGATCTTGTTCGGCACCACGGAATTTACCCGGATCCTGTAAGGCGCAAGCTGCACCGCCGCGGCGCGCATCAGGTTGGCCACCCCGCCCTTGGCGGCGGCGTAGGCGATGGCGCTCTTGCGCCCCTGGAAGCCCGACGTGGAACCGATGTTGACGATGGCGCCGCCCTGGCCCTGGGCGATCATCTGCTCGCCCACGTACTTGCAGGTGAGGAACTGGCTGGTCAGCGTCACCGCAATGGTACGGTTCCAGTCGTCGAGGGTAATTTCGCGAATATTCTTGTTGTCCGAGACGGCCACATTGTTGATCAGGATGTCGATGCGGCCGAACGCCTTGACCACCTGATCCACCATCGCCTTGACCGCGCCCTCGTCGGCCACGTTCACGTTGAAATACGCCGCCGCCCCCTGGTGCGCCCCGTTGATGGCATCGGTGGTCCGCCTGCCGCGCGCCTCGTCCATGTCCACCACGGCCACCTTCGCCCCCTCGTCGGCAAACAGCCTGGCGACGGACTCGCCGATATTGCGCCCCGCTCCGGTGACGATGGCCACCTTGTCCTTGAGCTTCATCCTTGTCTCCCGCGTTTATGTTCTGTCTCAGGCGGCGCCATTCAACAGAGCCCCCGGAAGCCTGTCAATCGCGCCCCGGATCGTGGCCGAAAAGGTGCCGTTCCCCGGAAAATCGGGTACTGTGCTCCATTCGAAAGACATCGTCGCGACGCAAAAGCGCCAACAGGCATTCCGTTTTTGGGAAAATGCCTTTATTTTGGAACGCGGGAAATCCGAGGAGTGGAGCAGATCATGGACGACGTGCGCAGCACCCCCGACTCCGGCAGCGGTGTCGCCTATGACGGCCTCCGCCACTGGATCGAGATGGTCGACGGGATGGGCGAACTGCTGCGCGTCGACGGCGCCCACTGGAATACCGAGATGGGCGCCATCACCCACATGATGACGGAAAAGAGCCGCGGCAACGCCCCGGCCCTGCTGTTCGACGGCATCCCCGACTACCCCAAGGGGTTCCGCACGCTCTACGGCGCGCTGTCCTCGGTGCGCCGGGTGGCGCTGACCCTCGGCCTGCCCACCGAGTTCGGGCGCAAGGTGGACATCGTCCGGAAATACTACGAGCGCATGCAGACCCTGCAACTCACCCCGCCGCGGGTGGTGGACAGGGGACCGGTGATGGAGAACGTCATCACCGGCGATGCCATCGATGTCCTGAAGTTCCCGGTGCCGCTGCACCACGAGGCCGACAAGGCCCGCTATATCGGCACCGCCAACGCCGTCATCACCCGGGACCCGGACACCGGCCTGTTCAATTTCGGCACCTACCGCAACCAGGTCTATGACGGCAAGACCATCGGCTGCCAGATCACCGAGGGCAAGCACGGGCGCATCCATCGCGACAAGTATTTCGAGCGCGGCCAGCCCATGAAGGCCGTGGTGCTGGTGGGGCTCGATCCCCTGCTGTTCATGCTGGCGTCGAGCCCGCTGCCCGAGGAGATCAGCGAGATCGAGTTCATGGGCGGGCTGCGCGGCGCGCCGGTCGACGTGATCAAGGGCCCGTTCACCGGCTTCCCCATCCCCGCCGACGCGGAAATCGCCATCGAGGGCGAGATGGTCCCCGGCGAGGTGCGGCCCGAGGGGCCGTTCGGCGAATGGATGGGCTATTACTCCGACGACACCCAGCCGCGCCCGTATCTCACCGTCAAGACCGTTCTTCACCGCAACAACCCCATCCTCACCTGCGCGCCGCAGCACAAGCCGGTGGACGAGACCGGGCTGCTCAAGGGCATCGCCGGCGCGGCCCAGATCTGGCGCGCCCTCGACGCCTGCGGCCTGCCCGACATTCTCGGCGTGTGGAACCACGAGGGCGGCCCCGCCACCCGCTTCACCGTGGTGCAGATCCGGCAGCGCTATCCCGGCCATGCCCGCAACGCGCTGCACGTGGCGGCCAACTGCCAGGGCGGCGCCTATGCCGGCAAGTGGACCGTGGTGGTGGACGACGATATCGATGCCGGCGATCTGGACCAGGTGCTGTGGGCCATGTCGACCCGCTTCGATCCCGTGCAGGACGTCGACACCATCCAGAAGGCGTGGGCATCGAAGCGCGACCCGCTGTTCCTGCCCGGCAATTTCAACAACCGCATCCTGATCGACGCCTGCATTCCCTACGACATGAAGCTCAAGGGCACCTTCCCGCCGGTCGTGGACGTCAGCCCCGATCTGCGGGCGAAGGTCAGGGCACGCTTTCCCAACCTGCCGTTCCCCGAGTTCTGAGGACGCGGCATAAGGCCGCCGAACGGCGGTCCCTATCGACGAACGCCCCCCGATGGGGTATTCCGGCGCACGACGCGCCGGCAGCAGTTCGCAGGCCCGCCGCCGCGGGCCGGGAGGCCGGAAGCCGCTTCCGCCCTCTTTCCACCGACGACAATGGACGGATAGGCAGGATGCACGATCTCGATTTCCAGCACTTGCACATGACCCCCGAACTGCAGAAGGAGGTCGCCGACACCATCTGGGCGCAGGACAACGTGGAACTCACCACCGTCGGCGTCGACGTGGGGTCGTCCACCTCGCACCTGATGTTCGCCAAGGTGCACCTGCAGCGGCTGTCCGAAGGCCTGTCGAGCCGCTTCGTCGTGGTGAACCGCCAGGTGATCTGGCGCTCGCCTATCCTGCTCACCCCCTATCGCTCCGACTACACCATCGACTCGGACGGGCTGAAGACGTTCTTCGACGGCGCCTTCAGGGACGCCGGGCTGTCGCCCGACGACATCGACACCGGCGCGGTGATCCTGACCGGCGAAGCGCTCAAGCGCGTGAACGCGCGCGCCATCGCCGATCTGTTCGCCGAAGAGTCGGGCAAATTCGTCTGCGCCTCGGCCGGCCACCATCTCGAGGCGCTGATGGCGGCGCACGGCTCGGGCGCGGTGGCCGTATCGCGCCAGAGCGGCAAGACCATCCTCAACGTGGACATCGGCGGCGGCACGGTGAAGCTCGGGCTGTGCCGGAACGGCCATCTGCTCGCCACGGCGGCCTTTGCCGTCGGCGGCCGGCTGATCGCCTTCGAGGACGGCGACCGCATGGTCCGCATCGAGGGACCCGCCGAGCAGGTCGCCGAGGATTTGGGGCTGAAGGACAGGCTGAAGCTCGGCGAGGTTCTGTCGCGCGACGACCGGCGCAGCATCGTCCGGCGCATGGCGAAGGTGATCGCCGACTACATCAACCGCATCCCCGACGACGCGCTGTGCCGGGCGCTGGCGGTGACCGAGCCCCTGCCCAAGGAGCCGGCCATCGATGCGCTGACCTTCTCCGGCGGGGTGTCGGAATTCATCTACAAGCGCGAGACGGAAGACCACGGCGATCTCGGCAAGTCGCTGGCGCACCAGATCAGCCACGCCCTGTCGGATCGCGTCATCCCCTACCCGGTTTACGATCCGGGCCAGGGCATCCGTGCCACGGTGGTCGGCGCGTCGCAGTTCACCGTACAGGTGAGCGGAAACACAATCTTCATCTCCGAGCCCGAGGAACTGCCCATTCGCAACGTGCCGGTGGCCAACCTCGACCTCGACCTGTCGGGCGATTTCACCGCCGACCAGGTGGCGGACGAGATCGGCAACGCGCTTTCCCGCCTCGACCGCGTCGAAGGCGAGGACAAGGTGGCCATCGCGCTGCGCTGGGGCGGCGACCCGCTGCACGCCCGGCTCCATGCGCTGGCCGACGGCATCTGCAAAGGACTGCCGAACACGGTCGCGAACGCCGAGCATCCGCTGATCGTGGTGATGGACGGCGACGCCGGCCGCACCCTCGGCAACATCCTGGTGCGCGAGCTGGACGTGCCGGGCGAGGTGATCTCCATCGACAACGTGCAACTGCGCGAGTTCGACTTCATCGACGTGGGCGCGCTGATCCCGGCCACCCAGGTGGTGCCGCTGATTATCAAGTCGCTGCTGTTCGCCTCGCCGGGAAGCTGAGTACACCGCGTCCATGATCTACACCTTTCTGATCGGGCTCCTGTTCGGGCTCCGGCACGCGCTGGACGCCGACCACATCGCCGCCGTCGCCTCGCTGGCGACGCGCTCGCGTTCGCTGCGCGAAACGGTGCGCACCGGGCTCGCCTGGGGGCTGGGCCACGGGCTGACCCTGTTCGTCGTCTGCCTGGTGGTGCTGATGATGGGTATCGGCCTGCCCGACCGGGTTGCGGCGGTGGCGGAACTGCTGGTGGGCGTCATGCTGGTGGGGCTCGGCCTCGACGTGGTGCGCCGGGCCCTGAAGAAGCGCGTGCATGTTCACGGCCACAGCCACGGCGCCGACGGCCCCCACATGCACCTGCATTCCCACGCCGGCGAGGGACGGCACGAGCGGTCGCCGCACCGCCACCGGCACCCGCGCGGTCTGGCCGGCCGCGCGCTGCTGGTGGGGCTGATGCACGGGCTGGCCGGCTCCGCGGCGCTGCTGGTGCTGACCGTGGCCGAGGCGCAGGATCCGTGGATCGGGCTGGCCTACGTGGCGCTGTTCGGCGTCGGCTCCATGCTCGGCATGGCGGCGCTGTCGTTCACCATCGCCTGGCCGCTGCGCTCGGCGGCGCGCTTCGCCGTCTGGGGCTTCAACGGCGTCAACCTCGCCATCGGCCTCGGCACCGCAGCCCTCGGCGGGGTCACCGTCTGGCACGCAGCGCCGACCCTGGCCGCGCTGCTGGCCTGACGCGCCGGGACAGGAGAGACTGTCCTTGTCCGCCCTGCTGGAACTCGACCTCGCCTGCGGCGACTACGAGATCACCCGGCCCATTATCGACGGGGCGGTGCGCGCCGAGGGCATCCGCTTCAACGTGGTCAGGGGCCTCGACATGTCGGCGCGGGGCTGGCGCTTCCTGCGCAACGGCGAGTTCCACGTGGCGGAGTTCTCCGGCTCCACCTTCCTCGCCGCCATGGACCGCGGCGAACCGCTGGTCGGCATTCCGGTCTTCCCGCACCGCCGCTTCCGCCACGGCTTCATGTTCGTCAACGCCGCCGCCGGCATCGCGACGCCCGCCGACCTGATCGGCCGCAAGGTGGGGCTGAAGAACTGGCAGGTGACGGCCATCCTGTGGATGCGCGGTATGCTGGAGTTCGAGTACGGCGTGCCGCACAAGTCCATCGACTGGTACGTGGAGCTGGACGAGGACGTGCCGTTCGAGCCTCCGCCCGACCTGCGCTACACCAGGCTGCCCGACCACAAGTCGGTGGAAACCATGCTGGTGGAGGGCGAGATCGACGCCCTGCTGCACCCCGATCTGATCGGCCCGCTGCGCCGGCGCGACCCGCGCGTCGCCCGGCTGTTCCCCGACTACAAGGCGGAGGAGCGGCGCTTCTACCGCAAGACCGGCATGTTCCCCATCATGCATGTGGTGGTGGTGCGCCGGTCCATCGTCGAGCAGCACCCGTGGGTGCCGGCGAGCCTTTACCGCGCTTTTGAGGCCGCCAAGACCGTCGCCATGACCCGCATGGCCGATCCCGCCATCGCGCCGCTGGTGTGGTACGGCGCGGCGTGGGAGGAAGAACGCGCCCTGCTCGGCCCCGACCCGTGGGAATACGGATTGACGGCGCAGAACCGCAAGACGCTGGAAACCATGGTCGGCTACAGCCACGCCCACGGACTGATCAAACGCCGGCTGTCGCTCGACGAGCTGTTCGTCGACCCGGCGCAGGTCTGACCAGGCAAGCTGTCGGGCACCACCTGATTTCATCGTCATGGCCCGCCTTTGCCCGGGCCATGACGGGTTGCGCGAAAGCCATTCGAGCGGGCGGACTACACCCGAAACGACACCGCACCGCCGCCGCTCTCCGCTTCCCTGCCCCGCTCCAGTACGCTAAAACCGCGGCGGACCGCGCAACGCAGAACACCGGGAGGAACCACGTGTCCACAAAGCTGCCCCTCACCCTCGCCTGCGGCGACTACGAGATCGTCCGTGCGCTGAAGGAAGGCATCGTCAGGCCGGACGGCATCGAGCTGACGGTGCTGACCAACATGGACTCCACCACTCGCCACTGGCGCTTCCTGCGCAACCGGGAGTTCGACATGGCCGAGGTGTCGGCATCGAGCTACCTGGTGGCGAAGGACCAGGACCATCCGATGACGGCGATCCCGGTCTTCCTGCACCGCCGCTTCCGGCACGGCTTCATCTTCATCAACAGGGACAGCGGCATCGAGAAGCCGACCGACCTGATCGGCAAAAAGGTCGGCATCAAGCACTGGCAGGTGACGGCGATCCTGTGGCTGCGCGGCATCCTCGAGCACGAATACGGCGTGCCCCACCGCAGGATCAAGTGGTTCCAGGAACTGGACCAGGACGTGCCGGTCGACCTGCCCAAGGAGATCGACCTCACCAGCCTGCCCCACGACAGGGACGTGGAGACGATGCTGGCCGAGGGCGAGCTAGACGCGGTGATCCACTCCAGCCTGATCAAGCCGTTCGTCAATGGGGACCCGCGCGTCGGCCGGCTGTTCCCCGACTACAAGGCGGAGGAGATCAGCTTCTACCGCAAGACCGGCATGTTCCCCATCATGCACGTCACCGGCATCAGGCAGGAGATCGTCGACCGCCACCCGTGGGTCGCCATCAACATGTACCACGCCTTCAACGAGGCCAAGGCGATCGCCATGCGCCGTATGGAAAATCCGCGTATCGTGCCGCTGGCCTGGTACCGCGAGGCATGGGAGGAGCAGGAGGAGATCCTCGGTGCCGATCCGTGGGAATACGGACTGACCGACCGGAACCGCAAGTCCCTGGAGAACATGATCGGCTATTCCCGTGAACAGGGGCTGATGAAGAAAAAGATGTCGGTGGACGACCTGTTCATCAATCCGTTCCAGGGCCGCAAGCGCGGCGGGGAGTTCCGCATCTGATACCAAAGGACCTTGAATTTGACTCCTGAACACCGTTCGCCCTGAGCCTGTCGAAGGGCGCACAGCCGCACGTGCGGCCGTTCGTACTTCGACAGGCTCAGCACGAACGGCCGAGGGGTGATCTCAATGCCCCTTGGCGTCACTTCTGCGGCAGGTGGCGGGCGTAGGCCGCCACGTCGATTATCCGCTGCACCTCCAGGGCGATCTGCGGGATCATGATGGCGCCGGGATGGCCGTTGCGCGCCTTGTGCAGCAGTTCCGGGAAGTTCCCGTTCGCCACCGTGCCGATATATGCCGGCTTGTTCCCGCTGCCGAAGTTGATGGACTTGCCGTCATAGCCGTGGCAGACGGCGCAGACGGTCTGGAATACGGCGCGCCCCTTGTTCACGTCGCCGTTGGGCGAGCCGTCGGGCTTGAGGTAGTCCTCCGCCTTGACCTGCCCGCGGGCGACGAACAGGGCCAGCCGCTCGGCGGCGTATTTCGGCAGCATGCGATCGTCCAGCCCGTGCGTCTTGTCGCGCAGGATCTCGATCACCGCCTTCGGGTCCTTGCCGGCGAAGGCGCGGATGCCCTTGATGCCGGTGTAGTGGCTGTTCGCCGGATTGCCGTAGGCGCCGTCCTTGCCGTTGTAGTCCCAGCCGTGACATTCCTTGCAGCGCCAGGTGCTGGGCCCCACCTGCTTGCCCGCCCTGGGATAGACCGGGTGGTTCCCCCTGGGCGCGCCGCGCCCGACCATCTCGATCCAGTTGTCGTAGAGCCGGCCGCCATAGGCGATCAGCCACTCCAGCGACGGATCGCGCGGTTCGGTCGTCAGCCACTTTTCCTGGAACGGGGTGAAGTTGGAGTATTTGCCGAGGTCTGCCGGCTGGGCGCTGGCATCGCGCGCCGAGAGCAACACGGTGGCCACCAGAACGGCCAGTAAGAAACGATCCGCCATCATTGCCGCTTTCCTTTATCCATCGTGCATCTGCGTTGAACCCGAAGGTCGCAGATAATCTGGCGCGTAAAGTGCCGTCCGACAATGATCCGGCGCAAAAACAGGGGTCCGCTCGGGACGCCGCCCTTGCCCCGAACGGCCCGAATCCTTATATCCCCGACGCGGCCGGATGCCTTCCGGCCGCGTCGTTTATGGCGCCTGCGCCGGATGAAGATGGCCGAAACCGACCTTGCAGCGACGACAACCGCCCCGGGCAGCGCCCTGCCCGCGCCGGTGGCGCGCCGTCGCACCTTCGCCATCATCTCGCACCCCGACGCCGGCAAGACCACCCTGACCGAGAAGCTGCTGCTGTTCGGCGGCGCCATCCAGCTTGCCGGCGCGGTCAAGGCGCGCGGCGAGCAGCGCCGGGCCCATTCCGACTGGATGAAGGTGGAGCGCGAGCGCGGCATTTCGGTCACCGCCTCGGTGATGACCTTCAACTACGAGGGCCGCACCTTCAACCTTCTCGACACGCCGGGCCACCAGGACTTCAGCGAGGATACCTACCGCGTGCTCACCGCCGTCGACTCGGCGGTGATGGTGATCGACGCGGCGCGCGGCATCCAGGAGCAGACCCGCAAGCTGTTCGAGGTGTGCCGGCTGCGCGACGTGCCCATCGTCACCTTCATCAACAAGCTGGACCGGGAGTCGCGCGATCCGTTCGAGCTGCTGGACGAGATCGAGCAGACGCTGCAGATCGAGGTGACGCCGGCAAGCTGGCCCCTCGGCATGGGAAACCGCTTCCTCGGCTGCTGGGACGTGCTGGGCGACCGGCTGGTGATGATGGACAAGGCCGGGCGCGGCGTCCGCCCGCATCCGGGCGAGACCATGACCGGCCTCGACGATCCGAAGCTCGACGCCAGGCTTCCGGCCGCCGCCGTGACCGAACTGCGCGAGCAGGTGGAAATGGCGCGCGCGCTGTGCCCGCCCTTCGCGCTTGAGGCGTACCGCGAGGGCAACCTGACGCCGGTGTATTTCGGCAGCGCCGTCAACAATTTCGGCGTCGCCGAGCTGCTGCACGGGCTGGCCACGTACGCCCCGCCGCCGCGTCCGCAGCCGGCGGCCGAGCGCGCGGTGGAGCCGGGCGAAAGCAAGGTGGCCGGGTTCGTGTTCAAGATCCAGGCCAACATGGACCCCAAGCACCGCGACCGCATCGCCTTCGTCCGCCTCGCCTCGGGCCATTTCCGGCGCGGTATGAAGCTGCACCACGTGCGCACCGGCAAGGCGATGGCCATGCACAACCCGGTGCTGTTCATGGCGCAGGACCGGGCGCTGGCCGAGGAGGCCTGGGCCGGCGACATCGTCGGCATTCCCAACCACGGCAACCTGCATATCGGCGACGCCCTGACCGAGGGCGAAGGGCTGCATTTCACCGGTCTGCCCTCGTTCGCACCCGAACACCTGCAGCGGGTGCGGCCGGACGATCCCATGCGCGCCAAGCATCTCGGCCGGGCGCTGCAGCAGCTCGCCGAGGAAGGCGTGGCGCGGGTGTTCCGCCCCCGGCTGGGCTCGGACTGGATCGTCGGCGTGGTCGGCGCCCTGCAGTTCGAGGTGCTGGCCGACCGCGTCCGCACCGAATACGATATCCCGGTGCATTTCGAGCCCACCCCGCTGCACACCGCCCGGTGGGTCGAGTCGGACGACGAGGCGACGCTCAAGAAGTTCGCCAGGGCCTACGAGGACGCGGTGGCCAACGACCATCAGGGCGATCCGGTGTTCCTCGCCCGCAACGCCTGGCACCTGGACCGCGCGCAAAAGGATTTCCCCGCTGTCCGCTTCCTCGCCACGCGGGAGCAGAAGGGATAGCCGCAATCCGGCGAAACGGCCAATTTTGGCCCCGAATTAACCCTGGCAGCGGACCGCCCGCCAACGCGCCGCTTGCCCTGACGCCCTTATTTCCTATATATGCAGCGCGCCGCCGGCCGATCCGCGGCAGAGAAATCCGGACATGACACTTCGTAACGTCGCCATCGTCGCTCACGTCGACCACGGCAAGACCACCCTGGTGGATTGCCTGCTCAAGCAGTCGGGCACCTTCCGCGCCAACCAGCAGGTGGCGGAGCGCGCCATGGATTCCAACGATCTGGAGCGCGAGCGCGGCATCACCATCCTGGCCAAATGCACCTCGGTGCAGTGGAAGGACCTGCGCATCAACATCGTCGACACGCCGGGCCACGCCGACTTCGGCGGCGAGGTCGAGCGCGTGCTGTCCATGGTCGACGGCTGCCTGCTGCTGGTGGACGCCGCCGAGGGTCCCCTGCCGCAGACCAAGTTCGTACTGGGCAAGGTGCTACGGCTGGGGTTGCGGCCCATCGTGGTCATCAACAAGGTGGACCGGCCGGACGCCCGGCCCGACGAGGTGCTGAACGAGATCTTCGACCTGTTCGCGGCGCTCGACGCCGACGACAAGCAGCTCGACTTCCCCGTGCTCTACGCCTCCGCCAAGCAGGGCTGGGCGGCGGAATCGCCGGACGGCCCCAGACAGGACATGACGCCGCTGTTCGGGCTGATCGCGCGTCACGTTCCCGCCCCGACGGTCGAGGACGGCAAGCCGTTCCGCATGCTGGCCACCACGCTGGAGGCCAATCCCTATCTCGGCCGCGTCCTGACCGGGCGCATCTTTTCCGGCACCGCCCGGCCCAACATGCCGATCAAGGCCCTGTCGCGCGACGGCAGCGTGATCGAGCAGGGCCGCATCACCAAGCTGCTGGCCTTCCGCGGGCTGGAGCGCATACCGCTGGAAAGCGCCAGCGCCGGCGACATCGTCGCCATCGCCGGGCTGCAGAAAGCCACCGTGGCCGATACCATCTGCGCCCCCGAGGCCGAAGAAGCCATCGAGGCGCGTCCCATCGACCCGCCGACCCTCGCCGTCACCTTCACCATCAACGACTCGCCGCTGGCCGGCCAGGAAGGCGACAAGGTCACGTCGCGCATGATCCGCGACCGGCTGTTCCGCGAAGCCGAGGGCAACGTCGCCATCCGCGTCACCGAATCCGCCGAGGCAAGCGCGTTCGAGGTCGCCGGCCGGGGCGAGCTGCAGCTTGCGGTATTGATCGAGACCATGCGGCGCGAGGGCTACGAACTGGCGGTCAGCCGCCCGCGCGTGGTGTTCCGCAACGATCCCGACACCGGACAGCGGCTGGAGCCGATCGAGGAAGTCGTCGTCGACGTGGACGAGCAGTATGCCGGAGCGGTGGTGGAAAAGCTTGGCGCGCGGCGCGGCGAGCTGAAGGAGATGCGCCCGTCGGGCGGCGGCAAGCAGCGTCTGGTGTTCCACGCCCCCACGCGGGCCCTGATCGGCTATCACAACGAGTTCATGACCGATACCCGCGGCACCGGGGTGATGAACCGGCTGTTCCACGGCTACGCGCCGGATCGCGGCCAGATCGCCGGCCGGCACAGCGGCGTCATCATAGCCATCGGCCAGGGCAATGCGGTCGCCTACGCGCTGTGGGGGCTGGAAGATCGCGGCGCCCTCTTCGTTTCGCCGGGCGAAAGGGTCTACACCGGCATGATCATCGGCGAGCATTCCAAGGGCCAGGACATCGACGCCAACCCGCTCAAGACCAAGCAGCTCACCAATATCCGCGCCTCGGGAACCGACGACGCCATCCTGCTGACGCCGGCGCTCAGGATGACCCTGGAAAAGGCCATCGCCTACATCGGCGACGACGAGCTGGTCGAGGTCACGCCCAAATCCATCCGCCTGCGCAAGCGCTGGCTCGACCCCAACGAGCGCAAGCGCCGGTCCCGCAAGGCCGCCGCCGCGATGGCGTAGGCGCGGACGGCTTTCCCCGGACGGTCTTTCAATGGCGATGACGGAGACGGTGCGGTCACGGACGCTTTGAACCGTTCGGCGCCTGCCATTATGCTCGGCGCAGGTCCACGCCAACCGATCCAGGGGTTTCGCTGCGGCCATGCGCGGCACCGTCGTTTCCGTCTCGTCCCTTCTCGCGGGCATCGCGCTGCTGATGCTGGGCAACGGCCTGCTCGGCACGCTGCTGTCCCTGCGCCTCGCGGCGGCGGACGTATCCACCATGATCACCGGCCTTGTGCTCGCCGCCTATTTCGCCGGGCTGGCGCTGGGCTCGTCGGCGGGCAACCCGGTCATCGTTTCGGTCGGGCACATCCGCGCCTTCGCCGCGCTGGCCTCCACCTACTCGGCCGCCGCGCTGGTGCACGCCTTCTCCCTCGATCCCTGGCTGTGGGGAGCGCTGCGCTTCGTCGAAGGCTACTGCATCGCGGTCGTCTTCATGTGCACGGAAAGCTGGCTCAACGAGCGCGCCAGCAATGAGACGCGCGGGCGCATCATGTCGCTCTACATGATCGTGCTCTACATCGCGATGGGCGCCGGCCAGTTCCTGCTTACTGCCGCCGATACGCAGGGCTTCGCGCTGTTCGCCATCGTTTCCGCCGTCGCGTCGCTGGCGCTGGTGCCGGTGGCGCTGACGCGGGTACCGGCGCCGGCCGAATCCGCGCCGTCGCGCCTCGGGCTGCCGGCTCTTTTCCGCCTGTCGCCGCTCGGCGTGTTCGGCAGCTTTGCCAGCGGCATGATCCTCGGCGCGTTCTACGCCCTCGGTCCGGCCTATGCCCGGTATGAAGGGCTGGACGTCGGCGAGACCGGCCAATTCATGGCGGCGGCCATTTTCGGCGGGCTGCTGCTGCAATGGCCGATCGGCGCGTTTTCCGACCGCTTCGACCGGCGCAAGGTGTTCCTCGCGCTGCTGGTCGCCATCGCGCTGGCAAGCGCCGGGGTGATGCTGCTGGTCCCGTACAGCTTCGCCGGGCTGGCCATGTCGGTGTTCGTGTTCGGCGCGCTGACATTCGTGCTCTATCCGCTGTCGGTGGCGCACACCAACGACTATGCCGGGAGCGAGAATTTCGTCACCGTGGCCGGCGGACTGATCCTCGCCTACAGCTTCGGCTCGGTGATCGGCCCGATCGCGGCGGCGGCGATGATGGAGGGAATCGGGCCATCCGGGCTTTTCGCGTTTTCCGCCCTCACGGCGCTCGTCGCCATCGGGTTCACGCTCTGGCGCATGCGCACCCGCCCCGAGGCGCCGGATACCCACACCCCGTTCGTGGCCGTGCCGCGCACCACGCCCCGGTCCACCGAACTGGACCCGCGCGGCCCGTCCGATGCGGAAGCCGAGCCGATCGTCGAGCCGGCGGAAGAGCGCCGGCCCTGAGCCACAGGGTAGTTCAGCTTGCGCGGCCCGCGCAGTCGATACAGAGCGGCGTCGCCGGATCGTTCTCCAGCCGCTTCAGGGCGATCTCCTCGCCGCACGATGTACACCAGCCGTACTCGTCGTCGGCAATGCGCTGCAGAGCGGCGTCTATGCGCTTGATTTCCGCCTCGCGGCGGCGGTGGGTTTCCTCGGCCATGGCCTGTACCTGCATTGCGTCCATGCGCGACAGCCGACCCACGGCCTGCTGGTCGAGTTCTACCGGTCGCCGATCGTCGCCATCGTTGGCGATAAGCTGCTCGACCTCATTTCGTCGCATGACAAGGCGCTTCCTGATCGCAGGAACGTCGATGTCGGGCACTTTCGCCATGGCGGCGCTCCTTCCTGTCGAATCCGGGAACGCGAAGCGGGCCGGAATCAACATTATCGCCGTGGCCCGATCGCTTCCCGCCCTACGCCTCCCACCGACGCCGGAGACCGAAAGCGTAACGCGACCGGCGCAACAAGAAAAGGGGCCCTGTTGACACCTGCGGGCGACCGCAGCAGAGATAGCTCATGGGCGAAAAACAACCGGAATCCGGCCACGGCAACATCTGCGACCGGCATCTGCGGGCGATGGTCGCCGCCAACGAAGACCGCGATATCCGGAAACCGTGCGCCAGGCCGTACGATACACCGCTCCTCCGCCTTGCGCGCGCCCTTGGCGCGGAGTCGCCGCTGGCGCGGGCGGCGCACGACGTGGGATTCCGCCACGATGCGGTCTCGTTCCTTACGCACACCGCGAGCCAGGGAATCTGGGGCGCGGTGACGGCACTGGAAGCGTTGTTCTCCGACGGCCGCCGCATCGAACCGCGCTTCGCGTTTGCCCAGCTTTGCGGCGAAGAACGGGTCGCCGCCGGCAATGAATACCGACTGGTGCTGAGCGACGCCGCACGGCTTGTCCCGTTGAATGCGGCGATGGCGGCATGCGCCCGCACGTATGGCGGCAGTGCCCCGCCACCCGCCCTGACCGTCCGGCGCACGGACGTTCGGCTGCTGCGTGCCGGACCGTTCGGCGGCGAAACCGCCGACCTTGTCGCGGCGACGCTGACCAATCACGGTCTCTCCGGACTGAGCGCAGCATGGGTGGTGGTGCACACAGACGGCGCGGACGCGCTGCGCGTCAGCCTGGATGCAGCGGAGCTGTTCCGCTGGACCTGGGCGGCGGAGCGCGTGGCCGACCTCGACTCCGCCGCGGCGGGAAATCAGGCGCGCATCCTGAACTGGCCGTGGTACTTCGATCGTCTGGTTTCGGCCCTCGATGGCGAGCCTCTACCCGGTTCGATCGCACAGATGTTCCTGACCGGAGCGTGGCGCGACGTCGGCAACAACAGCCGGCTGCGCGACGCCCTCGCCGCCCACCCGTCGCTGCGCGATATGGCAACGCGGCTGGACCGGGAACCCTAGCGGTGTCCGAAGCGCAATTTCCGGCTGGCGAAAAATCGTCTACTCTGCGGCCATGACCTTCGATCAGGCTTATATGATCGGCGTGCTCGCCGTCATGTTTACGCTCTTCGTCTGGGGCCGGCTGCGGTACGACGTCGTGGCTATCCTCGCGCTGCTGGGCACGTCCGTCGCCGGGCTGGTGCCGGCAGATGCCGCCTTTACCGGCTTCGGCCATCCGGCGACAGTCACCGTCGCCCTGGTGCTGGTGGTCAGCCGCGGGCTGATGAACGCCGGCGCCGTGGATATCATCGCCCGCCGTCTGGTGCCGCCCGCCGAATCGACGGCGCTGCACGTGGGAATGCTCGCCACCGTGGGCGGAGCAATTTCAACCATGATGAACAACGTCGGCGCACTGGCGCTGCTCATGCCGGCGGCGCTGCGATCGGCGGCGCGGGTGAAGCGGTCGCCGTCGCTGGTGCTCATGCCGCTGGCGTTCGCCACCATCCTGGGCGGGCTGGTGACCATGATCGGCACGCCGCCCAACATCATCGTCGCCACCATGCGCGGCGATCTGGCAGGCGCGCCGTTCGCCATGTTCGACTTCACGCCGGTGGGCGGGCCCATCGCCGTCGCCGGCATCGCCTTCGTGGCGCTGATCGGCTGGCGGCTGATCCCGAAGGAGCGTACCGCCCCGGCGGGCGGGCGCGAACTGTTCCAGATCGAGGACTATGTCAGCGAGGCGCTGGTGCCCGAAGGCAGTCCCCTGGTCGGTAAGGAGCTGACCGAAGTGGACGACCTGGTGGCCGAACACGACGCGGCGGTGCTCGGCCTGATGCGCGGCGACCGGCGGATCGATCCGGGAGCGCGGCACACCCTGTTGCGCGCCGGCGATGCGCTGGTCATCGAGGCGGGGCCGGACGCGCTCAAGGCGGCGCTGGCCAAGCTGGGCCTGGAGCCGGCGGGACCGCCCAAGACCAGGAAAGAGGAAAAGGACGAAAAGACACCCGTCCTGCTCGGCGGCAAGGATATCGCGCTGGCGGAAGCGGTGGTGCAGCCCGGCGCCATCATAGTCGGGCGCACCGGAGCCGAGCTTCGCCTGCGGCGGCGGTTCGGCGTCAACTTGCTGGCGGTGTCGCGCCAGGGCGCGCCGTTCCGCGGCCGGCTGGCCCAATTCCGCTTCCGGCCGGGCGACGTCCTGCTGCTGGAAGGGGAATCGCTGCGCCTGCCCGAGGTGGTGGGCGCGCTGGGTTGCCTGCCGCTGGCGGAGCGCGGCCTTCAAGCCAACCGGTTCCATTACGTCGAGATTTCAATCGTCCTGTTCGCCGCAGCGATCATCGCCGCCACCACCGGCGTGCTGAGCTTTCCTGTCGCGCTGGGCGTGGCCGTGCTGGTCATGGTGGTGCTCGACATCGTGCCGCCGCGCGATATCTACACCAGCATCGACTGGCCGGTGGTGGTCCTGATCGGGGCGCTGATCCCGGTGGGCCAGGCCATGCAGGACACGGGCACCACGCTGCTGATCGCCGAAACGCTGACCGCCGCCGTCGGCCAATACCCGCCGGTGGTGGCGCTTGCCGCGGTGCTGGTCGTCACAATGACCCTTTCCGATATCATCAACAACGCCGCAACGGCTGTGATCATGGCGCCCATCGGGGCCTCGGTCGCGGAGCAGCTTGGCGCCAACGCCGACACCTTCCTGATGGCCGTGGCGGTGGGGGCAAGCTGCGCCTTCCTTACCCCCATCGGCCACCAGAACAACACGCTGATCCTCGGTCCCGGCGGTTACCGGTTCGGCGACTATTGGCGCATGGGCCTGCCGCTGGAGATCACCATCATCGCCGTGGCCATCCCGGCGTTGCTGTGGGCATGGCCGCTCGGCGGACCGTGAGTCGCGATTGGGGATTTCGGGACAGGGCGGCGCGGCTTTTGTCCCGATGGGGTGGTTCTCGCGGCCTCTCCCGCCATCCTTGCGCCCGGGATCGCTATTGACCTCCCCGACCCATAGTTTACCCTTGTTCGCACGGCCGTGAATGCACCGAAAGATCGGCATTATCGGGCGTTCGCACGCTTCCAGGGGGGATGGATGGTTCGGTTTCTGCTCACGGCCCTTGCGGGCCTCGTGCTTGCGGAACCGGCTGCAGCGGGGGCGCCCGACAAGTTTCTCGCGCTCGGCACCAGTTCCACCGGCGGTGTCTATTTCCCCGTCGGCAAGGCGATCTGCAGGCTGATCAACGAAGGGCGCATCGAGCACAGGGTACGCTGTGTCGGCTATTCTACCGGAGGATCGGTCTACAACATCCAGGCGGTGGAATCGGGCCAGCTCGACATCGCCATCACCCGCGCCGACCTGGCGCAGCAGGCCTACAAGGGCACGGGCGAGTTCGCCGCGCTGGGACCCAACCGCAATCTGCGCGCCATCGCCAATCTCTACGGCCAGCCGGTGGCGGTGATCGTGAAGGCGGATTCCGGGATCACGGGATTCGACGGGATGGAAGGCCGCCGCATCAACATCGGCAATCTGGGATCGGGCAAGCGCACCATTGCCGAGCTGATCTTCCAGGTGCGGGGCTGGAGCAACGACCGTTTCGCCAGGGTACTGGAACTCGGCACCTCGCGCATGGGCACGGCGTTCTGCAACGGCGACGTGGATATCCTGATCGAAGCGCTGGGCATGCCGTCCGGTTTCTACGAACGGATGACGCGACAATGCGGCGGCATGTTCCTCAGCCTGCCCGACCGGCTGGTCAACGGAATCCGGGAACGGGCACCTTTCTTCTATGTCGATACCATCCCCGGCGATCATTATCCGCATAACCCGCGCGACGTGCGCACGGTGGGCGTCAAGGTGGTGCTCATCACCTCGACGCGCGTCCACCCGGGGGCCATCGGCATCGTGGCGCAGGCGCTGCTCGGCGATCTCAAGCGGCTGCGCGCCCAGAATCCCGTACTCCAGAGCGCCACCATCGAGACCATGCTGCAGGAAGGGATCGGGATTCCGTTCCACGAGGGCGCCGCACGGTATTACCAGTCGAAGGGGTTGCTGAAGCCATGAGCCGGGGCCACGCCTTCCGTCGCGGCGCGCTGGCGGCGTTTCTGCTTGCCGGCGTCCTGGCGTTGCCGGGCTGCGAGACCATCGACGAGTCGGCCCGCGGCCCCACCCTCGACAGCGGACCCAGGGCCATCGCTGCCGCCGGGATCGCGGCGTTGCAGGAGAATCGGCTGCGTGACGCCTCGCTGGCGTTCAACGCGGCGCTGAAGCTGGATATCCGCAGCTCGTCGCTGCAGTTCCTCAACGGCTATGCCTACCACCTGCGCGCGGTGCGCGAGGACCCGTCCCTGTTCGACATGGCGGAACAGGGCTACCGGCTCGCCATCCAGTTCGACAACACCAACTGGCTCGCCCGCTACCAGCTCGGGCTGCTGTCGCTCGACCGGCGCGATTACGAAAAGGCGAAGCTCCAGTTCGCCGATGCGCTGCTCTACAACGACCGCGACCCCGACCTGCTCTACAACCTCGCGGTGGCGTCCTATTACGCCAGGGATCCGGTGACGGCCGCCGGGGCGCTGACCCGGCTGCACCAGATCGAGCCCGACAGCGCCCGGGCGCTGCGCGCCTCGACCCTGGTGATGGCGGCGCTGGGCCGCTCCGACGAGGCTGGGGCCATGCTCGCCCGCTACGCCGCGCTCAAGCTGCCGGAGGCCCAGACCCGGCTGGTCCGCGCCCGGCTCGGCGACTGGGAACGGTTCCACGCCCGGGTGCGCACGGCGAGCTTCCGCGTGCCGGCTCCGCGCGCTCCGGTCCGCCGGCCGCAGACGCAACTCGCCCAGGCCCCCAACCCCTTCGCCCCGTTTCCCGATGCCAATGCGCCGGCGGACAGCGGCGCCCCGCCCGACACAGGGAATGCGGTGCCCGCCGCCGACGCCGCCGCGACGGGCGAAGGCGCCGCACAGGCCGGGGATGCCTCCGAAAAGATGGTCATCGTCGACGTGGTGATCGTGTCGTCGCAGGAGGACATCTCCACCGCCAAGGGCCTCAACCTGCTCAGCGGGCTACAGGTCCTGTTCGGACAGGGAACGAGTGCCAGCAGTCCCAGCGGCCCCGCTTTTACCGCGGCAGTCACAAACACCACGGGCGCAGCCGCATCCACCGTCATCTCCCGTGCCATCACCATTCCAGCCGTCGCCTATTCGCTCAACATCGCCAATGCCGGTACGACGCGAAACGAGATCCTGGCGCGGCCATCGCTGGTCGCCACGTCGGGCCAGACGTCGGTGTTCTTCTCCGGCGAGAACATCAAGGCATCGTCGGTTTCCACCACGGCGCAGCAGGGCGCGACCGACGTGGAAAAGGACATCGGCGTCAAGCTCGGCGTCACCCCCGAGTTTCTCGACGCCGGCAGGATCCGCCTCAAGGTCGAGGCCGAGCGCACCTTCCTGCAGACGCCGAGCTCGTCGGTGACGTTCGATTTCCAGCTGCGCACGTCCAAGACCACGGTAAGCGCCAACGTGGTGATGAACCTGGGCGAGACGCTGATCCTGAGCGGCCTGTCGGAGAAGGAAACCGAGAACGTGCGCAGCGGCGTGCCCGGGCTGCAGGAAATCCCCGCGGTGCAGTACCTGTTCTCGCGCCATACCACGCGCGATTTCAACAAGTCGGTGCTGATCCTGCTTACCCCGCGGGCGGCGGAATACACCTTCCGGCCGCGCGAGGTGCGCGAGCGCGAAAAAGCGCGCCTGTCGCCGCAGGAGCGCGTGCTGTCCGAACTGCAATCGCGCTACGGCGACTGGTTCCGCCCCTATCCCAACTGGGCGTCGGTGTTCCGTCACCTGCAGGAGAATCCGCTCTACCGCGAGTTCCGCACCGGCGACGTGACGCTGGAGCGCTGGGAGACCCAGACGGAGGCCGCCAACCGGCTGAAGACGCTGCCGGACTTCCTTCACTACTGATTTCGCCAGCCGGGAGCGGAGCGCCCTGACATGTCGGAGTGGAACGCGCTGACAGATGCCCTGCTTGCCGAACCGGCCTTCCGCCAGTGCCCGGCCGGCGACCTGGCGCGGCTGCTGGCGCACGCGCATCTGCGCACGCTCGCCAGCGGGGACGTCCTGCATGCCCGGGACGCGGAGGCAGAAGAAACCTATCTGGTCGTCGACGGCGCCTTCGCCGTCCAGGGGGCGACCGGCGGCGGGACCGCCGTCACCGCCGGTTTTCTCGGCGAAGAATCCGCCATCGGACTGGGACGCTACCTCGCCACGGTCACCGCGACCGCACCGTCTCGGGTGGCGGCGCTGCCGCGCGCGGCCTTCGGCCAGATCACGCGCCACGAGGCCGTCCGCCAGCACCTTCTGTCGTCCTACGGCGCCCGGTTCTCCGACCGTCCCGCGGCAACGGCGGATCCCGCGATTGCGGCGAAGCCGGGAACAACCGAACCCTCCATGCGGGTCGTTATCGGCTGGCTGTGCGCGGTGCTGGTGCCGGCCGCGCTGCTGTGGTGGTTCACAGAGCACAGGATTCTGCCCAACCTGCAGTCGGTCTACCTGATGGCCATCATCGGGGTGGCGGTGGTGATGTGGGTGTTCCGCCTTCTGCCCGACTTCCTGCCGGCGCTGTTCGCGGTGCTGTGCGTCCTGCTGCTCGGCCTGGCGCCGGCCGGCGTGGCGCTCGGCGGTTTCGCGTCGAACACGTTCTTCATGGCGCTCAGCATATTCGGGCTGAGCACGGTGATAACCGTTTCCGGGCTAAGCTATCGCGTTCTGCTGTGGCTGCTGCGCATCGGTCCGGAACACAAGGCGTGGTACAACGCCAGCCTGTTCATCACGGGCATGGCGCTGACCCCGGTGGTGCCCACCACCAACGGCCGGGTGGCGATCCTCAGTCCGTTCTTCACCGACCTGCTGCACAGCATGGACCGCGACTCCGCGCGGGCGGAGGCGCCGCGCATGTCGGCCAGCCTCATGGGCGGCGTCAGCCTCATGTCGACCATTTTCCTCTCCAGCAAGTCGGTGAACTTCCTGATCTTCGGCCTGCTGCCGCTGCAGGAGCAGGAGCGTTTCCAGTGGTTGTACTGGTTCTACGCCGCCTCGGTATGCGGGCTGATCATGCTGGCGCTCTACGGGCTGGGATTGTGGCTGCTGTTCCGCAACGGGAGTCGGCCGGCGATTCCGCGGGCGCTGGTCGCCGACCAGATGCGCATCCTCGGCCCGATGAAGCTGGCCGAATGGTCGGCGGTGACCGGTCTCGCCGTGCTGCTGCTCAGCTTCGTCACCGCCACGCTGCACCATATCGAGATCCCCTGGGTGGCGCTGGCCATCCTGTTCTCCCTGCTCATGTTCAACTTCCTGAGCCCGAAGGACTTTCGCGAGCGTATCGACTGGACCTTCCTGATCTTCCTCGGCGCCCTGGTGGGGCTGGTCGCCACGATGGAGTTCGTCGGCTTCGACGCCTGGCTGGGCCAGCAGCTTGTCTGGCTGCGCCGCATGATGTCCGACGATCTGGAAAGCTTCATCCTGATGCTGGCGGCGGCGATCTTCATCGTACGCCTGGCGCTGCCCATCAACGCGACCGTCGTCATCTTCGCCACGCTGCTGGTGCCCACCGCGGCCCTGGCCGGCGTCAATCCGTGGCTCGTGGGCTTCCTCGTCCTGCTGCTGTCGGAAAACTTCATCTGGCCCTACCAGGCGTCGTATTATCTGCAATTCTGCTCGCAGGCGGGCGCGGCGGCACAGGCCGACGACCGCCGCGTGCTGCTGCTCAACGCGCTGGGGTTCGCCATGAAGCTGGCTGCCGTCTATGCCTCGTTCCCCTTCTGGCGCCATCTGGGGATCGTCTGATGCGCCGCTCCGCCATCGTCGGCCTGATGGCCGTTTTCTTCGTGATGATGGTGGGCGCCATCGTATGGGCGAACGCCCACCGTCCGCGCATCCTGGTGCTGCATTCCTACGCAACGGACTATTCGTGGACGCGCGACGTCAGTACCGGTCTGGGCCGGGTGCTCGGCAAGCAGAGCTGGATCAGCGTCCGCCACCACTACATGGACACCAAGCGAAACGGGGGCACGGAGTACCTGCGCCGGGCCGGCATCGCCGCCCGCGACACCATAGACCGGCTGCGCCCCGACGTGGTGATCGCCATCGACGATTACGCCCAGCTTCTGGCGGCCAGATTCTTCGTCAACGATCCGCGCGTCAACATCGTGTTTGCCGGGGTCAACGGCGGTATCACCCCCTACGGGTACGACAACGCGGACAACGTCACCGGCATCCTCGAGCGCAAGCCCGTCGCCGCCATCAAGGAGGTCATCGTCCTGCTCAGCCAGGCGGCCTCGCACGATCCCTACAAGGATGCCCGCGTCCGCATCATGCTGCTGGCCGACAGGACCCTGAGCGCCTCGCGCGACGGCGAGTATCTCGGCACCTACGGCTGGAAACCTCTCGACTACCGCCCGCCCCGCTTCGTCGGCGATTTCGAGACATGGCAGAAAATCGTGGAGAAGGTCGACGAGGAAACCGACTTCCTGCTCGTCGGCGGCTACCGCCAGCTCAAGCGCCGGCCCGACTCGGGACCGAAGGAGCGCTACGTGCACCCCGACGAAGTCATGGCCTGGACCGAACGGCATTCGCCGGTGCCGGTGATCGGCATCAATCCGTTCAACACCGAGGACGGCGCGATGCTGTCGGTCGGCGTTTCGCCCTACGAACAGGGACGCATCGCAGCGGAAATGGCGCGCCGGATCATCGAGGACGGGGTCCGACCGGCGAAGATACCCGTGCTCACCTCGAAGCAGTATGTTGTGGCGTTCCGCCGCTCGGCGCTCGACCGGCGGCATATTCGCGTGCCGGCCATTTTCGAGGCTTTCGCGCGGGCCACCGACAATTACTATCCCTGAGGCCATCGGCGAGGCGACGACAATGTTCCGTAGCACAAATCCGGCCGGCGCCGGCGCGCTGGCCATCCTGCTATCGGCCCTCGCCGTCCTGCCGCATGGCGCAATTGCCCAGCAGACGCCGCGATCGGCCTCCGGGTCCGTCGACTGCGTCATGTGCGACCTGCGCTACAAGAGCTACGCGAACGGGGACATGGCGGGTTCCGTATTCAAGGGCGCCTACCTGTTCAACGTGAACTTCGCCCGCGCCGACCTGAGCCGCGCCGATTTCGAAAGCGCAACGCTGGTGTTCGCCACGATGTCGCGCAGCGACCTGACCGATGCCAATCTGAGCAAGGCGAACCTGACGCGGGCGACGCTGGACGGCGCCACGCTGCGCAACGTCAACGCGACGTTCGGCGATCTGACCGAGGCGCAGCTCGAAGCGGCGGAACTGACCTTCGGCGACTTCACCGCCGCGAACCTTCAGGCCGCCCGCATGGCGCGCGCCTTCGCCGACCGGACGCGGTTCCGCAGCGCCGATCTCAGCGGGGCGGCGCTGCCCGAGGCCGATCTCAGCCGCTCCGACATGGAGGGCAGCAACCTCTCCGGCGCCGACCTGTCCAACGCCAACCTGACCATGACCAACCTGGTCAACGCCAACCTGCGCGGCGCCGATCTCACCGGCGCCAATCTCAGCTATACCAACCTGCAGGGCGCCGACCTCGCCGGCGCAAGGCTCGCCAAAGCAACCATCTACGGCGCCAACCTGAAGGAATCGAATTTCGCCAATGCGGACCTGACCGGCGCCAGCCTCAGCAGCGTCATCCGCGACCGGGCGAATTTCTGCGGCGCCACCATGCCCGACGGCGCCAAAGGCGACTGCGCGAACAAGCGGGCCGAGCCCCGGGCGACGCCACAACCACAGCCCAACTAGGGTCGTTAACCGCATATGGCTTGACCTGCCGGCCCGAATCCATGACCATGCCCCAACGATCCGGGTGCCGGGACAAGGCGCCCGGCAAGGCTGTCCCAGCCGATTTACAAACGATTGCCGCACGAAGCGCGACGAACGCGTCCCGGGTGGGCGATCAGGGATGAACAGAAGAACGGAGAGGTTCCCATGGGAGTGCATGACGATTTTACCCGCCGCCTGTTTCTGAAGGGATCGGGCGCGGCGCTGGGCGCGGGTGCGCTGAGCATGCTGCCGTTGCAGATGGCCTTCGCGGCGGCGTTCCCCGAACACAACATCAAGGTTTACGTACCGACTCGCGCCGGCGGTGGCGCCGACCGCAACCTGCGTGCGGTCTCCACCATCTGGAAGAACCACCTCAAGACAAACTTCGAGCCGTCGTACTATCCCGGCGCCGCCGGTCGCGTCGGTTACGAGACCTACATGGGCAAGGCGGCCGCCGACTGTTACCATCTTCTGTTCGGCAACATGGGGCCGGAAGTGCTGAACTGGGTGGTGAAGCCGCCGACGTTCCCGCTCAATGCCTATTACTATTTTGCCCAGGTCGACGCCGATCCCGCCTGCGTGTTCGTCAGCAAGAAAAGCAAGCTCAAGACCATCGACGACATCGTCGTCGAGGGCAAGAAGCGCACCCTGACCGTCGGCACCAGCCGGCTGGCGCATCCTGCCTCGCTCGGCGCGCTGGTCCTGGCGCAGAAGACCGGCGCCAAGTTCAATCTCATCCCGCTGTCGGGCGGACGCAACACCCGCGCGGGCGTCACCACGGGCGAGGTGGATTTCGGCGTGCTGCCCGCGTCGAGCGTGATAACGCAGACGAGCCTCGACGTGGTCGCGCTGTTCCACGACAAGAACCCGCTGCCCCAGCGCATGCCCCACGCGGTGCTGACCAACGAACATTTCAGGCTCGGCCTGCCGCCGCTGATCGCCGGCGCGCGCGCCTTCGGCATCCAGCAGGCGGCGGTCGACAAGTACCCCGACCGCTACAAGGTGCTGGTCGACACGCTGGAAAAGACGGTCAAGGATCCCGCCTACAAGGCCGCGGTCATCAAGACCAAGGCGCCGTGGGAATTCTCCGTCTACGGCAACGCCGAGGAGTGCAAGAAGTACGTCGCCTGGGTGTCCGACCTCGGCCGCGAGTACAATTCGCTTCTTACCGGAAAGAAGAAAGCGTAAATCCTCTCCAACTGTGAACCGCCCTTCCGGGCGGCGCGGCGGGCGGCATACCGGTTAGCGGTGTGCCGCCCGGATGCGAATTCAGAGCCGGCCACCGGCCCGTCCGGGAGCGGGTGTCCGACGAAATCAGGGTCCATCGCTCCATGAATGACAAACCCAGTGGGGAAAGCAAGGGGAAGCCCGTCGGCGCCGACCTGATCATCCCCGTCACATCCATCGCCTTCTGCGCCTATTACTTCTCCACCATCACCGAGGTCCCCTGGACCGCACAGGTCAGCGCCGTACTGGTCGGCAGCGTGCTGATCCTGCTGTCCACTTTCTTCGTCATCAAGACCCTGCGCGATGTCCTGCGCGGACGTGCGACGCTCGGCTTCAGCCGACTGATCGAGCCGGTTTCCTACGTCAGGAAGCGGAGTGCCCTTCTGGCGCTCACCCTCGGCTACATCTTCGCCATCCACCTCCTGGGCTTCACCCTGACGACGTTCGTCTTCCTCGCCGCGGCCATGATGCTGCTGAGCAACGGCAGGCGGAAAGGGTTCATCGTGATCCTGTCGGCGATCCTTGCGGTCGGCGGCTATCTGCTGTTCGTCATCGCCTTCGAAACGCGGTTCCCCGAAGGTGCCCTCGAGCATTTCCTCAAGGAGATGTTCTGACATGGAAATCCAGTGGGGCCTTTTCGCTACCGAATTCGCGCGCACGTTCTCGTTCTGGTGGGTGATCCTTCCCGCCATCCTGCTGGGACTGATCGTCGGCGCCATCCCGGGGTTCAGCGCGGCGAACACCATCATCATTCTTCTGCCGCTGACCCTGTCGATGGACCCCGAGCTCGGGCTTACCTTCATGGTCGCGCTCTACGCCTCGTCGCGCATGGGTGCGGGCATTCCGGCGATTCTGGTCAACATACCGGGCACCGCCGGCGCGGCGGCAACGCCGCTCGACGGCTATCCGATGACTAGGCAGGGGCGCGCCCAGCAGGCGCTCGCCATTTCCTTCGTATCGTCGGTAGCCGGTGGGCTGATCACCACGCTGCTGGCGCTGCTGCTGATGCCGTGGCTGTCGCAGGTCGCCTATTACCTGCACAGCGTCGAAATGATCGTGATCATGATCTTCGGCATATCGCTCATCGCCTCCATCGCGGCGCGCGATACGCTCAAGGGGCTTATCGCCGGGTTCTTCGGGCTGATGATCGGCTATATCGGCGCCGACGTGGTCTACGAGACTCCCCGCGGCACGTTCGGATTCCTCGAACTTTACGACAAGGTACCGCTGATCCCGGCGCTGGTCGGGCTGTTCGCCATCTCGGAAGCGTTCAGCGTGATCGAGGGGGAATCGATCCTCAGCGAGCGCGGCCGCCTCGCCATGCAGAAGGCCGGCTGGGCCCAGACCTGGGAAGGCGTGTGCGAGGCCGCATCGTGCTGGTGGCATATCGTCTGGACCAGCTTCATCGGACTGGTGATCGGGGTCGTGCCCGGTGCCGGCGCCGCCATCGCCGCCTTCGTGGCCTATCAGCAGTCGCGCACTTTCTCCAAAACGCCCGAACTTTACGGCACCGGTCATATCAAGGGTCTCGTGGCGCCGGAATCCGCCAACAACGGCGTTACGTCGGGCACGCTGATCCCGCTGCTGGTAATCGGCGTTCCCGGCGGAGCGACGGCGGCGATCATGGCGGTGGTGCTGCAGTATCACGGCGTCTCCATGGGGCCGGAACTGTTCACGAACCAGCCGCATCTCGCCTACGGGCCGTTCACCGCGATGGCGGTGACCTACGCCATCATGATCCTGACCATCATGCCCCTGGCGCGCTACATGTCGCGCATCACGGTCGTGTCGACCGTCTATATGGCGCCGATCATCATTTCGTTCACCCTGGTCGGCTCGTTCGTGCCCCGCGCCTACGTGTTCGACATGTACCTGGCGCTGGTGTTCGGGGTGATCGGCTACGTGGCGCGCAAGACCGGCTATCACGTCGCCGCCATCCTGATCGGCGTGATCCTGGGGCCGCTGCTGGAGAACTACTTCCTGCGGGCGCTGCGCATTTCGCAGGGCGATGTGATGGTTATCTTCTCGTCGACCGTGGGCAACATTCTCTGGGTCCTGCTGGTTTTGTCGCTCGTCGCGCCGTGGTTCCTGGACTGGCGCAAGCGCCAGCGGGCCGACCGGGAGGGGTAACGGGGGCCGCTCCCTCGCCCCGCTCCTCAGGGTGCTGCCGGCGGCCAGTGCACGCCGGCGGCGTCGAGGATCCGGCGCCCCTCGGCGCCGGCGAGGAAAAGGATGAAGCGCCGTACCGGCGGGGCGCCCGGCGGTGTAGCGGGTGAGCACCTCGGCGCCCGGCGGCAGCGGTCCGGCATATCCCGCCGCCACGCCCTCGTCGATCAGGCGGCGGATTTCCGTCGACTGGGCGAAACCGATGGCGTTGCCATGCGCACCGCCGGCGACTGCCTCGATCACCGCAGTGCCGTTTTCCACCTGCACCATCTTGCCGGCCGCCGGTCCGGCCAGACCCAGCCGGTCCAGCATGGCTGCCACCGCGCGACCGCTGGACGCCCGGTTGCAGATCACCGCATCGGCACCGGCAAGCGCCGCCGCCAGCGCGTCGACGGTGGACAGGTCGGGCGGCGCCGTTCCGGCGCGCACCACCGCACCGGCGAACACTTCGCCCACCGTCGCCCGCGGCGCGCGGGCGAGAAGACCGGCGCAGCAGAGGGATTGCAGCCCGTCATGGGGCGCGACGATCACCTCGGCTTCCGCCGCGCCGCCCTCGACCGCCGCCAGAACCGACGGCGCGGTGTCGAAGACGGCCGTGCCGCGCGCCCCGGTCTTCGCCGCGTAGGCGTCCATGCACCCCATCAGCCCACGCCGTACGGCGCCGGCGCTCAGCACGCGGTAATCCGCACGATCGGCTCGCTGCGTCACCGCCCCCCCTTTCACGCCCGTTTCGACCACATCTCGAATGCGGCATTGCCGTCATGATAGGGGGCTCCGACCGCGGGATCGAGCCCGCGAAACGGACTTTTCGCGGTTGCGGGAGGCGCGGCCGACCCCTACCTTATGCGGCCGCCGGAGCGGCACGCGGAATCGCACAGCGACAAGGAAAGCCGGAATGAGCAGCACTGCAGCCGACACCATCGTCACCGAGGAACACTGGGCGAAGAAGGGAGACGTGGATCTCTACCTCTATCGCAAAAGGCTGGCGGGCAAGGAAAGCCGGCCGGTGCTGTTCCTGGTGCACGGCTCGTCGTTCTCGGCGCGCACAACCTATGACCTGGAGGTGCCGGGCCATGCCGGCTACTCCATGATGGACGTCTTCGCCCGCTGGGGCTACGACGTCTGGACCATGGATCACGAGGGCTATGGACGGTCCACCCACACCGACGGGTTTTCCTACATCGCCGACGGGGTAGAGGACCTGAAGGCTGGAATGCCGGTGGTGGAAAAGGCCACCGGGGCTTCCAGCTATGCATTTTTCGGATCGTCGTCGGGCGCGTTGCGCGCCGGGGCGTTCTGCAATGCCTGTCCCGAGCGGGTCGAACGCCTGTCGCTGGGCGCGCTGGTGTGGACCGGCAAGGGGTCGCCCACCCTGATCAAGCGCGCCGAACGGATCGACGAATGGCGGGCGAGCAACCGGCGGGTGGTCGACGAAAATACCTACAAGGGCATTTTCAGTCGCGACGTCGAGGGGCTGACCATTCCCGAACTGCCCGCCGCGGCGGCGGCGGCAGAAATGGCCAACGGCGGCGGCAGCGTACCCAACGGCACCTATATCGACATGTGCGTCAACCTGCCGGTCGTGGACCCGACGAAGATCGCCTGTCCGGTAATGATCTTCCGCGGCGAGCATGACGGCATCGCCACCGACGAGGACGTGCTCGGCTTCTTCAGCGCCCTTGGCACCACCGACAAGGAAATCGTGATGATGGCGGGCCAGGCCCACAATACGACGGTGGGCGTCAACCGCCACCGCTTCTGGCACGTGCTGCGCGCCTTCCTCGAAGTGCCGCCCCGGCTGGATGCGGGCGGGCATTGAAGAACACGACGAACCGGGACAGGAACCGCGCAATGACCGAGATGTGGAGCGCCACGTACTGGGCGAAAAAGGACGACGTGAAACTCTTCATGTTCCGCAAGCGTCTCGGCGCACCGCAACCGGGCGAGAAAAAGCCCGTGTTCTTTCTGGTGCACGGCTCGTCGTTCAGCGGACCGTCGGGCTTCGACCTGCACGTTTCGGGCAGGACGGACTACTCCCTGATGGAGAAGTTCGCCGAGTACGGCTACGACGTGTGGACGCTTGACCACGAGGGGTATGGCCGCTCCGACCGCACCGAGGGCAACTCGGCCATCGCCGAGGGCGTCCATGACCTCAAGGCCGGGATGGACGTGGTGGCGCGCGAGACCGGACAGAGCTGCGTCGCCTTCTACGGCTCGTCGTCGGGCGCGCTGCGTGCCGCCGTCTTCGCCGAGGCCCATCCGGAGCACGTCTCCAGACTGGTGCTGGACGCCTTCGTGTGGACCGGTGAAGGCTCGCCGACGCTGATCGAGCGGCGCAAGAAGCTGGAGCAGTGGAAGGCGTCCAACATGCGCAGGGTGGACCGCGCGTTCTTCCACTCCATCTTCAACCGCGACAGGCCGGGCACGTCGGAGGAAGGCGTGGCGGACGCCCTCGCCGACGCCGAGCTGGCGCTGACCGACGCCGTGCCCACAGGCACCTATTACGACATGTGCGCGAAGCTGCCGGTGTGTGACCCGGCGAGGGCAACGTGCCCGGTGCTGATCATCCGCGGCGAGCACGACGGCATCGCCACCGAGGCCGATCTGCTCGCCTACTACAGCCGGCTGCCCAACCGGGACAAGCACTTCGTCGTGGTGCCCGGCCAAGCGCACGTGTCCTATCTCGGCGTCAACCGGGCGCGGTTCTGGCATACGGTGCGGCAGTTCCTCGAGATCCCGGAACGCCGGGACACGGCCGGCTGACCCCGACCGGATCCGGTCGGGGAAATTGTCGCATAATGTCGAATCCGTGCAATTTCCGTGCCGGGCCCGATACAGGAAACTATTCTGAATCAGGGGCCTGGCGGGAGACGGGTCAGCCATCCTGACCATTGTTTCACGTGAAACAATGGTCAGGAATGTTGTCCTTGTGGGGCGACGACTTCAGATGCCGAGGCCGCCGAGCTGCTTCTCCGGATAGCGGGTGCCGGAGACCGCGTCCGGCTTCACCGCCGCGCCGATCTTCGCCACCTCGTCCGCCGAGAGCGCGATGTCCACCGCCGCGATGTTATCGGCCAGGTGGGCGCGCCGCTTGGTGCCGGGAATGGGAACGATGTCGTCGCCCTGCGCCAGCAGCCAGGCGATCGCCAGTTGCGCCGGGCTGCAGCCCTTCGCCCCGGCGAGTTCCGTCAGGGGACGGACGACGGCAACGTTCTTCTCGATGTTGGCGTCCTGGAAGCGCGGATGGTCCCTGCGCCGGTCGTTTTCGGCGAGGCTCGCCGCGCCCTGGATGGCGCCGGTGAGCATGCCGCGGCCGAGCGGCGAATAGGCGACGAAGCCGATGCCGAGTTCGCGGCAGAGCGGCAGCAGCCCGTCCTCGACGAAGCGGGTCCACAGCGAATATTCTGTCTGCAGGGCGCAGATCGGATGCACCTTGTGGGCGCGGCGGATGGTGTCGGCCCCCGCCTCGCTGAGGCCGAGAAAGCGCACCTTGCCCTGCTGCACCAGCCTCGCCATGGCGCCCACCGTGTCCTCGATGGGGACGTCCCTGTCGACCCGGTGCTGGAAATAGATGTCGATGGTGTCGATGCCGAGGCGCTGCAGGCTCTTGTCGCAGGCCTCTACCACGTATTCCGGCCGGCCATCGGCGCGCCCGCCCAGATTGCCGAACTTGGTGGCGACCACGGCCCGGTCGCGCCGGCCCTTGAGCGCCCGGCCCAGCATCTCCTCGTTCTTGCCGCCGGCATAGGCGTCGGAGGTGTCGATGAAATTGAGCCCGGCGTCGAGCGCCGCGTGCACCGTTGCGATGGCCTCGCCCTCGTCGGCCGGGCCATAGATGCCGGTCATCGCCATGCCGCCGAGCCCGATGGCGGACACGTCGGCAGTGCAGCAGCCGAGACGACGGTATTTCATGAGGCTCCTCCCTTGATTTTCGTTGCCGGAACCGTATGGCACGCCGGAACGCCCACGACAAGCGCCCGATAACCTCGCGACGGCATCGACGGACGGTTCAGAACGTGGCGCCGGAGGCCAGAAAAGCCTCGGCGATCTCCGAGCCGGTGGCGCGCCAGACGTCGTCGTGGCGGCAGATATGCCCGATCGCCGCATCCAGCGCATCGATCCGGTGCGGCCGCCCGGTGATGTAGGGATGCAGCGCGATCGCCATCACGCGGCCCGAATCGGCGCTCTCGCGATAGAGCACGTCGAACTGCCGGCGGATCATGTCGGCGAACTGCCCGGCGGTGCGGTTGTGCGCCTCGAACTGGGGCTTGTCGTTGATCTCGGTCGAGTACGGCACCGACACCAGCCGCTTGCCGCCCACGTCCATCACGCAGGGCTGGTCATCGCAGGCCCAGTCCGCCACGTAGGTCGCCCCGTTTTCCACCAGATAGTCCAGCGTATTCCAGGTTTCCTGAAGCCCGGAGCCGAGCCAGCCCTTCGGCCGCTTTCCGGTTCCCTTCTCGATCTGGTCGAAGGTGGCCTTGACCACCGCGCGTTCCTCTTCCGCCGGTATGGCGTTGAGCCGGCGCGTGTTCGACTGGTTGTGGCCCATCCATTCCCAGCCCAGCCGGTTGCCTTCCTCGATGATCTCCGGATAGTGCTCGCAGATATCGCTGTTGAGCGCCACCGTGCCGCGCACCCCGTGTTTGGACAGCACCTCCATGTGGCGAAAGACGCCGATGCGGCAGCCGTATTCGCGGATCGACCAGGTGTGCACGTCGGGGATCCTGCCGCCCGAGCCGCCCGGCCCGTCCGGCATTCTCTCGTCGAGGGCGAAGCACTCGATATTGGGGATAACCCAGAATGCAATGCGCTTGCCGTCCGGCCACTTGATCGCCGGTCGGCGGTTGACGGGAACGTATTTGAATGGTCCGTAGCGCTGCGGCTTCATCGAGTGCCTCCCCGGCTGATTGGCCCCGACCGACGGGGCAGACGTATCCGTAAAAGGATAGAAGCGCTTCGGCAACGCCGCAACCGCGCGACGGGAGGACGAAGGAAAAACAACCACGGAATTTCCGGGGGTGTCCTTGTCACCCCATCGAACCACGTGATAGCATTTCCGAAATACAGAAATCGTTCAGGGAGCGTCGCATGGCAAGCGGCTTCGAGGATCACTGCTGGAAGGACATCGTCGACCCGAAGGTGCTCGACATATACGCCGCCTACGAGCGGAAGACCTATGTCGGCGAAAATCCGGCCCTCCTCGCCATCGACCTTTACCGGCTCGCCTATGACGGCGGACCGCGCCCCGTCGAGGAGGTGGTGAAGGAATTCCCGTCGTCCTGCGGCGTCAACGCCTGGAACGCGATACCGCCGACCCAGCGGCTGTTCAAGGCGGCGCGCGCGGCCGGCATCCCCATCATCTACACGACGACGGAGAACCGTGAGGAGGCCAACGTGTCGAAGGCCTACGCGACGGCGCGGCAGAAGACGCGCCTGTCGCCGGACTCATGGCAGATCAAGGAAGAGTTTGCGCCGCAGCCGGGGGACCTGATCGTCTACAAGCAGCGCGCCAGCGGCTTCTACGGCACGCCGCTGATCGCACAGCTCAACCAGATGGGCGTCGGCAGCCTCATCGTCTGCGGCGAGAGCACCTCGGGCTGCGTGCGCGCCAGCGTGGTCGATGCCTATTCCAACGGCATCCACGTCGCCGTTGCCGAGGAATGCGTATTCGATCGCTCCATGCTGTCGCACAAGGTCAACCTGTTCGACCTGCATCACAAATATGCCGACGTGATGCACGTGGACGAGATCGCAAAGCACCTCTACGCCAAGGCAGGCATCCGAGAGGCCGTCTGATATGGAGCCCGGCCAGTATGGGCCGCTCGCCGATTCACCCATTGACCCGATGGCGCACCCCGGCGCTGGCCGAACGGGGCCCCGCGGCGCTGTCCCGGGGGCACTGGATTGATCGAGTAACAGGCACATTACAAGGGAGGCAACAATGACACCGTACGATACGCATTACACGCGCCACAGCCGGCCGGTCCTGGCCTGTATCGCCTCGGTCGCGCTGGCCGTATCGGTGGCCGGCGGCCCGCGGGACGCCGCGGCAGCCACCAAGATCGTCGCCGGCACCGTCTTCCTGAGTTCCACCGTGTGGGCGGAATTCGTCGCCGATGCCAAGGGAATCTTCGGGGAACACGACCTCGAGGTCGAGCTGATCTCGACCCGGTCGAGCTCTAAGGCGGTCCAGCAGCTCGCCGCCGGTTCGCTGCACGTCGCCTCGAGCGGCATTCCCGACTATCTCAGGGCCATCGACCAGGGCGCCCCGATGAAGGTGTTCAAGAGCCAGATCGGCACGCCGCCCTATACCATCTATGCCAATTCGGCAATTACCTCGATCGCTCAGCTCAAGGGCAAGAAGGTGATGATCGGCGGGCCGAAGGACGTGACCCGCTATTACGTCGAGACCCTGTTCTCCAGGCACGGGCTGCAACCCGGCACCTATGACTATCTCTATGCCGGATCGACCGCCAACCGGTTTGCGGCGCTCGTCTCGGGCGGAATCGACGCGACCATCGTTCTGCCGCCGCTGTCGTACCGCGCCAAGGCACAGGGGTTCACCAACCTCGGCAATATCCAGACGGTGCTCGCCGACTTCCCCTTCACCGTCCACGCCTACAACACCGACTGGGCGAAGACGCACCGCCCCGCCCTCGTCGCCTACACCGCGGCGCTCCTGAAGGCGACGGCGTGGCTCTACGACACACGGCACCGCGAAGAGGCGGCGGATATCCTGGTCAAGGCGACGCGGTTCAAGAAGCCCGACGCGTTGCTCAACTACGACACCTTCATCAAGGAGATGAAGGCGATCAGCCGTGACGGCAAGGTAACGGAAGACGCCTACAGCAAGATGATGAAGGTGCTGATCGGCTGGGGCGACGTGAAGGCTCCCGTACCGCCCATCGCCAAGTTCTACGACAGCAGCATCCTCGCCGACGCCGCCAGGACGATGTCGAAGTAGATGCGTATGCGCGATCCGGCACGGACGATGGAGCGGTAAAGGGCATGGCGGATAACCTTCGGGGAAGCGCGGCGGCGCAGGACGCCGCGCTTCCCTCCGAAGTCCGGTCACGCGAACGTCGCGAGCGCGCCGGACGCGCGATGAGGGCGCAAGGCACGGCCTTCCTGTCGGTTCTGACCGGGCTTGCCCTGTGGGAAGTGGTCGGCCGGTACATGGTCAAGAACAAGCTGTTCCTGGCCACGCCGCTCCAGGCGATAGAGAAGATCGGCGAAACGATCCTCTCCGGCGAGCTGGCCCATCATTCCTGGGTCAGCATCCAGGAGTTCATGATCGGCTTCGTCGTCGCCTGCATCGCCGGTATCGCCATCGGCCTGTTCATGGCCCGGTCGGAGCGGACCGCGAATGCCCTGAACCCGTGGGTGTCGGGCATCTACGCCACGCCGGTCATCGCCGTGGCGCCGCTGTTCATCCTGTGGTTCGGCATCGGCATCTGGTCGAAAGTGGCGGTGGTCATAAGCCTGGTCGTCTTCCCGGTGATCATCAACACCGAGGTCGGCATCCGCTCGGCCGACAAACAGCTGATCGAGATGGTGCGGGCGTTCGGCGCCACCCAGACCCAGGTGTTCTGGAAAGTGTCGCTGCCGGCTGCAACCCCGTTCATTCTCGCCGGGATCCGGCTCGGCGTGGGACGCGGCCTGATCGGCGTCGTGGTGGGCGAGCTGTTCGGTTCGCGCGCCGGACTGGGCTTCATGATCGTGCAGGCGGCCGAGGTGTTCGACATGCCGCTGCTGTTCGCCGGGATCATCGTGCTGGCCGCAGCCGGCATCCTGCTCACGGCTGCCTTCCGCTCGCTCGAGCGCCGGCTTGTCCCATGGCATTACCAATGACCACAGCACCCAAACTCTCCGTCCGCGGTCTCCACAAGAGCTTCGGTACGCTCAATGTGTTGCAGGACATCGATCTGGAGATCGCCGAGGGCGAGTTCGTCTGCCTCGTCGGGCCGTCCGGCTGCGGCAAGACCACGTTTCTGCGCATCATCGGCGGGCTGGAAAGCGCCGACCGGGGCGGCATCGAGATCGGCGGCCATCCCGTGAAGGGGCCGGGGGCCGACCGCGGCTTCGTGTTCCAGGCGGACAGCCTGCTGCCCTGGCGGCGGGTATTCGAAAATGCCTTCATCGGCCTGGAGATAAACGGACGCGCGTCCGATCAGGAGCGATCGGTTACCCGCCGGCTGCTCGATCTCGTCGGGCTCTCCGGTTTCGAGCGCTATTACCCGCGCCAGCTTTCCGGCGGCATGCGCCAGCGCGTGAACCTGGCCCGGGCTCTTGCCGTCAATCCGGAAGTGCTGCTCATGGACGAGCCGTTTTCCGGGCTCGACGCGCAGACCCGCGAGATCATGCAGACCGAACTGCTGCGCATCTGGGCCGAAGGACGCAAGACCGTGCTCTTCATCACTCACCAGATCGACGAGGCCGTCTATCTCGCCGACCGGGTGATCGTCTTCGGCCGGCGCCCGGGGCGGATCCAGGACGTGGTTCCCATCGACCTGCCCCGCCCGCGCGATCTGTCCGTCAAGCGCGACCCGCGCTTCGTGCCGCTGGTCGACCGTATCTGGAAGCGCATCGAGTTCGACGTGCGCGAGAGCGTGCGGCTCGGCGAGGAATAATCGGGGCACAGCGGGCAGCGACGCGCATCCCCGTTCCGGCCGGCCGCAGGCCAGGACGGCATGATCATCGGCCTGCCCTGTCTGCGCGCCGCCGGCGAGCCGGGGCTCCGGCGGCACCGACTCGGCCGTTCCGCGAATCCGCGCCGTAACCGCGCCGGTTGCGCTGTCCCCGGCGGGATGACGCTTATCCAACTGATGGCTTGCGTTCCCCGGGTCGAGAGGGCAGCATGGCCGCATAGAAGGCACGGCGCGACGCGGAATGCGCGCCGAAAGTAAGCAATCGTCTCGATGATGGGGAGCGCACCATGAAAAACCTCGGAAAACTGATTATCGGAGCGGCGGCCTTCGGGCTGGTCGCCAGCGCCGCCAGCGCCGATACCTTCGTTCGCATGCTGGCCGGACCCCAGGGCGGCGCCTGGTATCCCTACGGCGCCAAGATGTCGGAGATGTTCCAGAAGAACATCAAGGGCATCTCCACCTCCACCGGCCCCGGCGGCGGCGTCGCCAATGTTCGCGACGTCAACCGCGGCAACGCCGAGATCGCCTGGACCTTCGGCGATACCGCGTGGCAGGGCTACAACGGCAAGGGCAAGTTCAAGGGTAAGCACGAAAACGTTCTTTTCTTCGCCAATCTCTACCCGGGCATCCTGCAGATGGCGGTGAAGAAGGATTCGCCCATCAAGTCGCTGCGCGAAATCGGAAAGGCGCGGTTGAGCCCGGGCAAGCTTACCTTCGCGGGCAATATTGCCTTCGAGAAGCTGATCAAGCTCTACGGCTTCACCTACGACGGCATCAAGAAGGCCGGCGGCACGATCCATCGTGTCGGGTTCAGCGATGCGGCGGCGCTTCTGAAGGACGGCCATATCGACCTGATGGCGGCAATGACCACCGCTCCCAATGCCGCCTATCTGTCGGTTGACTTCCAGCCGGGCTTCCGCCTGCTGCCGGTGGACGACGATATTGCCGCGACGTTCGTCAAGCAGAACCCGGGCTTCATCCGGACCAAGGTGTCGAAGAGCGCCTACAAGAGCCTGAACGCCGACGTTCCGGCCATCGCCGCGCCGACCGTTCTCGTCATAAACAAGAACGTGTCGAGCGACATCGCCTATCAGATGGCGAAGATCGTCTGGGAGCGCCATGCCGAACTCGCGCAGGTAAACAAGTTCTGGACCAACGTAAACTTAAAGGATGCCCTTGAAGGAGCCGAGATCCCCGTGCATCCGGGCGCCATGCGCTACTACAAGGAAAAGGGTATCGCGAAGTAGCGCCCTTTAGACGGACCGATGGGCGTTCCCGCCGGGAACGCCCATCGCGTTTTTCCTGAAGCGCGGCCCGCGCGGGATCCGACAGCCAGATCGACAGATGGCCAGCCAAGCCCCGGTCCTTGAGTATCACGAGGTACGCGAGTACTCGTTCCTGGAAAATCTGCTCCTCGCGCGCGGCGCGACGGTTCCGTTCGTGGTCACGCTGGTGGCGTCGATCCTTGCCGTTGCGCTGGCTTTTTTCCACGTCTACGTCGCCGCCTTCGGCACACCCGAGACGCACTCGTTCCGCAGCACGCATCTGACCGGCATGCTGGCGCTGGCGATCATGCTGAGGCCGCTGTTCCGCCACTCCGTCCGCGACCCTCTGGTGGGCGCAACGCAGCGCGATACCTTGCTGCGGCTCTTCGGCTTCGTGATCGATCTGGTGCTGATCGGACTCGTGCTCGTGGTGGAGATCTACATCCTCTGGGACGTGGAGGAACTGGTCGCCCGCGAGGGTTCCCTCGACCCCTCGGACGTATGGGTGGGTCTGATTCTCATCGCCCTGGTGCTGGAGGCGACCCGTCGCGCCGTGGGCTGGACCATGGTGATCATCACCGGGTTCTTCATCGTGCACACCCTGTTTACCGACCACTTCTTCGGTTTCCTCTACGGTCCGCCGGTGCGGCTGGAGCGCCTGGTGGACGTGCAGTTCGTCCGTACCGAGGGCATCTTCGGCATCCCGATCCTGGTGGTGTCCACCTATATCCTGCTGTTCATCCTGTTCGGCGCCATCCTCCTCCGTTCCGGCGCCGGACGTTTCTTCATCGATCTCGCCGTTTCCATCACCGGGCATCGCATCGGCGGGCCGGCCAAGGCAGCCGTGGTGGCGAGCGCCTTTCTCGGCACCGTCTCGGGTTCGGCCACGGCCAACGTGGTGACCACAGGATCGTTCACCATCCCGATGATGAAGCGGCTCGGCTATCGCGCGAAATTCGCCGCGGCGGTTGAAGCCTGCGCCTCGTCGGGAGGACAGATCACCCCGCCCATCATGGGCGCCGCCGCCTTCATCATCGCCGAGTTCATGGGGGTGGATTACCTGACGGTGGTGGTGGCGGCGATCCTGCCCGCCCTGCTCTATTTCGTTACCATCTACTTCATGGTGCATCTCGAGGCCGACAAGCGCGGCATCGAGCGGCTGCCGAAGGAATCGCTGCCCAGGTTCGGCGCCGTCATGCGCCGGGGCTGGCACCTGCTGCTGTCGCTGGCCATCCTCGTCTGGTTCCTGATGGTGGGCTTCACCCCGATGCTTGCCGCCTTCTGGGCCATCATCGTTCTGGTGGGGCTCAGCTTCATCAGCCCCGCCACCCGAATGAGCGCGGCCGACCTGCTGGCGGCGCTCGAGCTCGGCGTGCGCAGCACCATCCCGGTCACCGTGGCCTGCGCCTGCGCCGGCATCATCATCGGCTGCGTGTTCGTCAGCGGGCTGGGATTGAAGTTCACCAACGAGGTGATCGGCCTCGCCGATGGCAATCTACTGGTCCTGCTGCTGCTGACCGGATGCGCGGCGATCTTCCTCGGCATGGGCATCACCACGACCGCCGTCTACATCACCGTTGCGGCGCTGATCGTGCCGGCCCTGATCAAAATCGGCGTGGTGCCCATGGCGGCACATCTGTTCGCGTTCTATTTCGGCGTCGTTTCCACCATCACCCCGCCGGTGGCGCTCGCCGCCTTCGCCGCCGCGGCCATCGCCGGCAGCCCGCCCATGGCGACCGCCGTGGAATCGGCGCGCATCGGCATCGCCAAGTACCTGGTGCCGTTCGTCTTCGTCTATAACCCGGCGCTGCTGTTCGAAGGGCCTGCCTGGCTCACCGCTTATTCCGGCGTGGCATCGCTCGTCGGACTATGGGGGCTTTCGGTGGCGCTGGAGGGCTGGTATCGCGGTTCGCTGAGTCCCGTCATGCGGCTGGTCGTTGGCGTGGGCGCCATCGCGCTCATGGTGCCGCCGCTGGCCGCCAGCCGCTGGTTCGGGCTGCCGGGCTATGCGCTCGACATTTTCGGCGCCATGGTCCTCATCCTGTTCACCGTCGCGCGGCTGCGCACGCAACGGACCGCCGGATCGGCGGGAATCGGCTGATGCTGCGCCGGATATTCCTCGGCCCGTCGCGTTTCTGGGCACTGTGGATCGCCGTTCTGGCGGCACTCTATGCCGCCGGGCGCGACCAGCTTCACGTCAGGGACTATTCGTGGTTCCTGGCGCTGCTCGGCGTTCTCGCCGTGTTGGCGGTGTGCGGCGTGGTGTTCACCACGCGCAGGAACGAGCAGGTCACCCGCGATCCCATCGAGGATGAGGAACCTCCCTTCCCCACCGATCAGGACGCCTGACGCACCGCGCCGGCACCCTCGCGCTGTCGCGGCCGGCGCGCATTCTCGGCGAAGTTGCGCCACTCGATGATGGAGATGTCGGGGCGGAACAGGGGGGCCGGGTCGGACGCCGGCATCAGCCGGATCATGCGGATGTCCTGACCGTTGAACAGGACGTGATGGACATAGCGGATGTAGACCCAGAACCGCAGCCCCCAGACGAGACGCCCCCACAGTCCCCTGCGCCACGCCACGGCAAGCTGAAGGTACGTGTAGCGCGCCCCGTCCTGCGGCATGTACCAGTCGTAGTTGGACCAGCCCGCGGCAGTCGGCTGCATGACCCCGAGCGTGCATGGCAGCCGCACCCACACGCGCGCGTTCATCCCCTTGCGGCGCCCGCGCAGCTTCCAGAACGGCCGCTTCGGCCATTCGCCAAGCCCGGGATAGCGGTCGGTCTGGCGCGCGCCCACCAGCCGCCGCTGCAGCCACTTGCCGTCCTCGCTGACCTCGATCGCCGGTTCGGTCCAGCCGGAAACATGGCGGAACGTCACCCATAGCGAATCGCGGTGCAGCATCTTGCCGTGGGATTCGTCGAACCCGTTCTCCACCGCGTTGCGCCAGTCGCCCGCCACCTCGCTGAAGCGGATATAGATGCGGGCATCCGGCGCAAGCAGTTCGGACGGGATATCCTCTTCCACCGGTACCGGCTCTCCGTCGCCCGTCCATACCCATACGAGACCGCAGCGTTCCTCGACCGGGAAGGCGCGGACGCGCGTCCTGCCGACGACGGGCGAGTCGGGGCCGTCGGTCAGCGCCGCCACCAGCCGGCCATCGGTCACGTCGAAGGTCCAGCCATGATAGATGCAGGTGATATGCCCGGGGAAAATGCACTTGCCCATGCTCAGCGGCACCAGCCGGTGCGGGCAGCGATCCTCCACCGCACAGGCGCGCCCCTGATGCCGCACCAGCAACAGGTCGATGCCGCAAAGCCGGCGCGCCACCGGACGGGACCGCAGCCGGCGCGACGACATCACCGGATACCAGTATTCGCGGAACCCCTCGGCGGCGGCGCGATAGCGTTCCCACCCGCCGAACCGGGCCTGGGCCTCGCTTGCCGTGACGGCCATCGTGTCCTCCCCGCACCGTGCCCTTGTTATGGGTCCAGCATGGGTCCGCGCCGCCGGACGGTCAAGCGGGGCGTCCCCGCCCTCGCCCGCCCTAGTCCCCGAGCGGCTTCTCCCCACCGGGCACGGCCACATCGACGATGTTAAGGGTGATTGCGATCAGGTTGTAGTGACCGAGCAGACCGGCGAGGTCGATCACACCCTGCGTGCCGAACAGGTCCATGGCCCTGGCGAAGGTAGCCTCCGACGGCCGGCGGTCGGCGTAAAGCTCGCTGGCGAAGTCGTAGACGATTTCCTCCGCCGGATCGGTGAAATCCGGCCGCTCGCCCCTGCGCATGGACTCGATGACGTGATCGGGCAGTTCCGCCTTGCGGGCCTCGCTTTCGTGGGCGTACCACTCGTACTGGGCGCGCCAGTGATAGGCGGTAACCAGAATGGCCAGCTCGCGCAGCTTCCACGGCACGGCGCAGTTGTAGCGCACATAGGCGCCGAGAGCCTGGGCGCAGTCGGCGAGTTCGGGGCTGTGCAGCAGATAGCGGAAAGGCCCGCGCACGTTGCCGCGTGGACCGCCAGCGATTTTTTCGGCGACCGCGCGCTGGCGGTCGGTCAGTTGGTCCAGATCCACTGCCGAAATTCTTGTCATGAAGGCGATCCTTTCCTCTGTGGCAACAGCGGTTTATTCCGTCCGGCCGATGGCGGCAACCAGCATGGCCGGCGTTACGGGATAGCGGTCCAGCCGCACGTTGAACGGCGCCAGCGCGTCCTCGATGGCGGACAGCACCGCTGGCACCACCGACATCACGCCGCATTCGCCCACCCCCTTGACCCCGATGGGATTGCGGTCGGTGGGCGAGACCTGGTGCACGATCTCGATATTGCACAGCGCCGGCGCGGTGGCGAGCAGGTATTCCGCCAGCGTCGTGGTCAGCGGCTGGGCGTCGCCATCGAACCCCATCCACTCGTAGAGCGCGTTGCCGAAGGCGTGCGCCACGGCGCCCTGCACCTGCCCGTCGACGATCAGCGGATTGATCAGCCGGCCGCTGTCATGCACCGCCACATAGCGCAGCAGGGTGACCCGGCCCGTCGCCGTATCCACCTCGACCTCGGCGGCGTGGGCGCCGTTGGCATAGGTGACGTTTTCCGGCCTGAAGTTGACGCTGGCGTCGAGCCCGGGATCGAGCCCCGGCGGCAGCGCATAGCCCGGCGTGCCGGCGACCGCGTCGGCGATCTCGGCGAAGCCGAGCGCAACGTCGGGTACGCCCTTGACGAACACCCGGCCGTCGGCGAGATCGAGGTCTTCCCCCGATACCTCCATCAGGTGCGAGGCGATGCGCAGCACCTTCTCGCGCACCTGTCGCGCGGCGAGGTGGATGGAGGAGCCGGCGCACACGGTCTGGCGGCTGGCGAAGCCGCCGATGCCCAGCGGCACGCCGTCGGTGTCGCCCGCCACCACGGTCACGTCCTCGGGCCGCACGCCGAGCTCTGCGGCGCAGATCTGCGCCATGGCGGTGCAAAACCCCTGCCCCATGGCGACGGCGCCGGTGTAGACCGATACTTTGCCCGAGGTGCCGACACGCACCAGCCCGGTCTCGAACGGCCCGCGCCCCGTCGGCTTGACGTAATTGGCGATGCCGAGGCCGATCCAGCGGCCTTCCGCGCGCGCCTTTTCCCGGCGGGCGCGGAATCCGTCGTAATCCACCATTTTCAGAAGCTCGGACTGGCATTTCGCATAGTCGCCGCTGTCGTAGACGATGCTCTGTCCCGCCTGTGTCCTCAGCGGCTGGGTGTAGGGCATCTGGTCGGGGCGGATCATGTTGCGCCGGCGCACTTCGGCGCGGTCGAGGCCGAGGGTCTGCGCCACCCGGTCGAGCAGCCGCTCCATGACGAAGCAGCCCTGCGGATGGCCGGCGCCGCGCATGGAGGTGGCCGGCGTCTTGTTGGTGTGGGCGATGCGGATCTCCATCCGGTAATGCGGCACCACATAGGGACCGAGAATCGTCGTCGCGGAACTGAACGGGATATTTGTGCCGCGCACCGTGTAGGCGCCCTGGTCGTGGAACAGCCGGCCGCGCAGCCCGCGGATGCGCCCTTCGCCATCCACCGCCATCTCCACCTCCCAGATCTGGTCGCGCTCCTGGGTGGTGGCGAGAAAATGCTCGCGCCGGTCCTCGATCCATTTGACCGGACGGCCGAGACGTACCGCGGCGGCGGCGGCCACCGCGTCCTCGGGATAGAAGTTGAGCTTTGGACCGAACCCGCCGCCGACGCCGGGCACGATCACCCTCACCCGGCTTTCGTCCATGCCCAGAAGATGCACCAGAATGCTCTTGTGAGAATGGGGCGCCTGGGTGGAAGACCACATGGTGAGCCGGCCGGAGGCTGCGTCGAAGCGCACCACCACGCCGCGGCATTCCATCGGGCTGGAAACGCCGCGATGCTGGTGCAGCTCGGCACGCACCACCGTCGCGGCGGAAGCAAAGGCGGCGTCCACCTCGCCATGGCCCAGCGTATAGCTCTCCACCAGATTGCCGGCGCCGCGGCGGTCCGCGGCCGGCGCGCCGTCGGCCAGCGCGGCACGGCAGTCCGCCACCGACGGCAACGGATCGTACTCGGCGAGGACGAGCTGCGCTGCGTCCTCGGCGAGATAGCGGCTCTCGGCGATCACCGCCACGACCGGCTCCCCGGCGTAGCACACCTCGTCGCGGGCGAGGATCCACGGCCCCAGATCCCTGCGCGGGGGCGGCTTGGGAAAGCCCTCGGGCACCCGATCCTGCGCGACCATTCCGGCGAGATCCGCCACCGTCCACACCGCCAGCACGCCGGGGAGCGCCCGCGCCGCCTTCACATCGACGGAAACGATGCGCGCATGGGAATGCGGGCTGCGCACGAAGGCCGCATGGACCATGCCGGGCAGGCGGATATCGTCAACGAAATGGCCCGCTCCAGTAAGCAGCGCATGATCCTCGAGCCGGTTCATCGGCGCGCCGAGAGCATGGTCGGTCATGGCAGGCGGGTTCCGGAAAACTGTTCAACGGGACGGCGGGTACGGATTTTATATGCCCGCCCCATAACCATAAACGGAGAACGCGGGCGCGGAAACCGCCGACGGCATTTCGGGCGCGATGGCCCGGCTGCCGGCGCCTGCGGTAGGATATTCCGAATGTTTTCAGAAGGACCCGGCCGCGGCTTTGCGGCCGTGGCCGTCGGTCCGGGTCCGCGCGGTTCCGCGTCAGCGGCGCAGACTCTGGCCGGAAACGCCGGGATTGGTGACGCCGACCATGCAGTCGCGGGTGACGATGGCGGCCAGTTCCGCCTCGGACCAGCCCTCGGTGCCCGCAGGCCGGCGCGGCAGCACCAGATAGCGCAGGTCGGCAAGGCTGTCGTGCACCCGCACGGTCATGTCGTCGGGGATCTCGGTGCCGAATTCCTTCAACACCTGGCGCGGTTCGATGACGATGCGCGAGCGGTAGTTCTTCGACCGGTACCAGTCGGGCGGCAGGCCGAGCACCGCGCGCGGATAGCACGAGCACAGGGTACAGACGATGACGTTCTGCACCTTGTCGGTATTCTCGACCACCGTCAGCCGCGCATCGCCGGGATCGATGCCGAACTCGGCCACCGCGGCGTTGGCGTTCTCGAGCAGGCGCTTCCTGAATTCCGGATCGGTCCAGGCGCGCGCCACGACGGCGGCGCCGCGTACCGGCTCCCATGAGTCAAGCGTCTCCAGCCCGCGGCGCACATCATCGGCGGTAATCACCCCGTCCTCGATCAGCAGCTCGCGCATGGCCAACACCATCAACTCGTGACGCCCGGGCGCCGAGGTGTCGTCGGGTTGCAACGGCGGATGGCCGTGCAACGCGTGCCCCGGCCCGTGATCGTGGGAATGATCGTGCGCGTGGTCGTGTGCGCCGCGGTCGTCGCTCATGATCGCATCTCCGTTGCCGGCTCAGGCCGGTCTCAGCCAGTGCTCGTAAATATCCACGTCCACCGTGTCACCGGCGGGTCCCGCGTAGGACGACCATACTTCCGTCTGGTCGAAGCGGACGCGGTAGAGGCGCTTTCTGGGCAGCCCGTCGAATCCGTAGGCCAGTTCCTCCGGATTGGGAAACTCGCCGCACACCCGCTCGATCACCCCCACCTTGCCGCGCACATAGAACGGCGTGCGGCGATGGCCCGGCGGATGGGTGCTCACCACCCGCACCCTGTCACCCGGCGTGAACGGCCCGGTCATCGTCCTTCCTCCCGGATGCGCGCCTCGATCTCCGCCATGCGCCGCTCCAGCCGCTGCTGGTCGACGAGGCCTTTTTCCACCAGCAGCATGCGCATGGCCTCGATGCCGCGCTCGAAATAGCCGAGGCGGTTGTATTTCTCGACGCCCATCTCCTCGCGCGTGCGCCGGGTCTCGTCGGTGCGGATCAGCTTCTTGCCCTTGCTGCCCAGCACGTTACCGAGGGCTACCGACAGCTTTTCCCAGGGCCTGGCATCGGTGACCCGGGGGTCCACCGCACCGCCGTCGAGCCCGCCGATATCGTGGTAGCCGCGGCCGCCTTCCAGCGCCGAGGAAAACTTGGTGTTGTCCGGTTCCATGGCTTCCTGACCAATCTCCTGGCTAGCGGCTCCGATTTTCGTCGCAAAGTCAGGTCGCGGTCAAGGCGGACACCTTTTTGACCGGCCGCGTCCCCCTTCCTATAATCGGCGATCGGTCGGGTTTCTTTCCTGAGTACCGCCCATGGATTTCACGGTCCACAAGCTGTCGCCCGCCATCGGCGCGGAAATCCGCGCGCTTGACCTGTCCCGTCCCCTCGATGCGGAAACCGTGGCTGCGGTCCGCGCCGCATGGATGGAGCATCCGGTGCTGCTGTTCCGCGACCAGACGCTGCATGCGGACCGGCAGCGGCATTTCGTCGGCCGTTTCGGCACCGTCGGCGGCCGCTCCGCCCGCCTGCCGGCCAACCGCCTGCGTACGCGCACGCGCTTTCCCGGCGGCCAGCGCCGACCGATGCGCCGCTTCGCCAATGCCGGGACCGCCGTCCGGGCCGCGCGGGATACGGCATCGGCCGCATGAGCCAGACACCAACTGCAGAACCGGGGGCACCCCGCATGGATACGGTCTTCGTCTACGGCAGCTACGACCAGAAGGAACTCGACGCCGAGTACGACAACCGCGCCAAGGTGCCCAACGTCGAGCGCTACAAGAAGGCGCAGGCCGACGGCTCCGTGCGTGCGCGCGAGACGTTCGACTGCCGCGCCGATGTGCCGTTCGGGCCGGGCGCCACCGAGCGGGTCGACATCTACCGCGCCAGGGGCAGGGGCGCGCATCCGGTGCATGTGTTCCTGCACGGCGGCTACTGGCGTTCCAACCACAAGGACGAGTTCGGCTTCGTCGCGCTGCCGTTCGTGCCGTTCGGTGCCACGGTGGTGGTGGTGGAATACGGGCTGATCCCCACCGTCGATATGGCGGAGCTGGTGCGCCAGAGCCGTGCCGCGGTGGCCTGGACGTGGCGGAACGCACGCTCGTTCGGCGGCGATCCCGGCAACATCACCGTCTCCGGCCACTCGGCCGGCGGCCACCTGACCGCGATGATGATGGCGACCGACTGGCCCGCCTTCGAACCGGGGCTGCCCGCCGACCTGGTCAAGGCCGGTTGCGGCATAAGCGGCATCTACGATCTCGAGCCGGTACGCCTGTCGTCGCAGAACGTTCCCCTCGGGCTGACGGCGGAGGAAACCGCCCGCTTCAGCCCGGCGACCATGCCCCCACCCCGGAACGGCAAGATGCTGCTCACCGTCGGCGGGCTGGAAGGGCGCGAGTTCATCCGCCAGTCGCAGGACCTGGCATCGATCTGGCGTTCCAGGGGACTTGATGCGCAGGCGTGGGTGATGGAAGGCCACCACCATTTCTCAGCCATCAACGAATATCTCAAGCCCGACAGCGCACTCTCGCGTGCAGTACGCGGCCAGATGGGGATCGACTAGAGTCTGATCCGCCCACGCGGAATCGCGCCGCCCCTCAACCCTTCTTCCCCGGCGCATGCTTTCCGGGGGTCCAGCCCCTGGCGGCGATGGTCGCGTGGGCGAACTCGGAGGCGGCGGGCTCCAGCTCGGTGGCGAGGGAGTCGTTCCAGCGGTTGAGGAAGCCGTACCAGCACACCACGGCGAGGATGTCGACGATCTGGTCCTCGCTGAAATACCGCTTCAGCTCGGTCACGTCGTCGTCCGTCACCATGTTGGGCACCGACGCCGCCCCTTGCGCGAAACGCAGCGCCGCGCGCTCGGCATCGCTGAACAGCGGGCTCGTCTCGTATTCCCACAGCGCGGCGATCCTGGCGGCGTCGAGCCCGCTCTTCCGCGCGTTGTTGGCGGTGTGCGCGGCGCAATACATGCAGCCGGCCGCCTGGCTGGCCACATTGCCCACCATGTAGAGCAGGTCGACAGGCGTTTCCCCGCCGGGATCGAAGATGGCGCGGTTGAGGGAGCGAAACGCCTCCAGCAGCCTCGGCCGGCGTGCCATCACCAGGTTGGAATTGGGCACGTAGCCGCGAGCGGCCTCGTAGGGTTTGAAATATCTCTCGTCCAGTTCCGGCACGTCTTCGCGACGGATCGGTTTTATGCGAGTCATTCTTCGCGCACCCTTTCGTCAGGATAATGGTCCTGCCTATCTCCCCTCGCGGCCGGGAAAGCGGATACCGGTGAACTTGATGTAGGAAAGCTCGCGCAGGGCGTACTTGACCCCTTCGCGCCCGTAGCCGCTCGACCCCACCCCGCCGAACGGCGTGGTGTCCATGCGAAAACGGCTGCCTTCGTTGATCCATAGCGAACCCACGTGCAATTCCTCCGAGACGCGGAATGCCGTTTCCAGGCTGGAGGTGAAGCAGGACGACTGCAACCCGAACTCGGAATCGTTGGCGATGCGGATGGCGTCGTCTAGGTCGCGCGCCGGAATCACCACGGCCACAGGACCGAATATTTCCTCGCGCACCACCCGCGCGTCGGACGGTGGCGCCAGCACGATGGTGGGATGGATCACCGCGCCCTCGCGCTTCAGCGGCAGCACCGCCTTGGCCCCGTGCGCGACGGCGTCGGCCACCATGGATTCGACCCGGTCGGCGGCGGCCAGGTTCACCATGGGCCCCAGGTCGGTCTCCGGCAGGGTCGGGTCGCCTGCCCTGAGCGCACGGGCCGCATCGACGAAATAGCCCAGGAATTCCGCTAGCACAGCCTGATCCACGATGATGCGCTGGGCCGAGATGCATTGCTGGCCGCTGGCCTCGAATGCCGAGGGCGCGATGCGCAGCGCCGCATCCTTTAGGTCGGCATCGGCGCAGACGATGTTGGCCGCGTTGCCACCCAGTTCGCCCACGAACGGCTTGGCGCCCGCGGCACGCGCCAGCGCGTGGCCCGCCGCGGTGCCGCCCGTCAGGGTCACCATGTCCACTTCATTGTGCCCGGCCAGATAGGCGGCCACGTCGCGCCGGCACGGCACCACGTTGACCAGCCCGTCCGGTACGCCGGCGCGCTTGAAGCACTCGGCAAAGATCAGCGCCTCGCCCATCCCCTCGAAGGCGGGCTTGATGATCACCGCGTTGCCCATGGCAAGCGCCGGCGCCACCTTCTGCATCAGCAGGTTGGAGGGCGCGTTGAACGGCGTGAAGGCGGCCACCACGCCATGGGGATGACGGTTGGTGAAGCCGAACCGGCCCGCCCCCATGGCGAGCGCATCGAGCGGCAGAACCTCGCCCTCGATACGCAGAAGCTCTTCGGCGCAAAGCCGCATGAACTGGGCGGTACGGCCCACCTCGAACCCGGTGGCGCGTACCGGCTTGCCGAGCGCGCGGACGGTGGTGGCGATGATGGCGTCCCGCGCCTGTTCCACTTCCGCCGCAGCGGCGCGCATCCATTCGGCCCGTTTCGCCGCCGGCCGGGCGCGCGCGGCGCGAAAGGCCGTACGGGCGCTTTGAGCCGCCGCATCGACGGTGGCACGATCTGCCATGGCAACGTGCGCCACGTCCGTACCGTCCCAGGGCGAAACGAGGGTTTCCACCGTCGCCCCGGTGGAAACCCTCCGCTGCCCGTTTATCCAGGGTTGCAGCAGCGGTGCCGCCGGTTCCCTTGCTGCCATCGCCTCCTGCCTCCCCAGTGCCGGATCAGAGCTTCGTGAGCTCGAAGGTCGGTGCCGCGAAAATGTCCTCTGCTGTCAGCTTGCGTGCCGACAGCCCCTGCTCGAAGGAATATCGGGTCATGGCCTCGATCTCCTTCGCATTCTCGTGAATGCCGTAGCGCCAGTGATCGTGGCCCATCAACGCCCGCACCTCCTCCAGCTCGTAAACCGGCCACGGCATCGTGGAATAGAGATGGCCGATCTCCGCCATCTCCTCGTAGCAGAGGGCCTTCGCCTTGAGGAATGCCATGTAGACGTTGACCGGCAGCCACGGATGCTTTTCCGCCAGCGTCCGGCGCACGCCGATCATGTGCATCATCGGGAACATGCCGGTCTTCTTGTAATAGGCGCGCTCGGCCTCGCGGTAGTCGGGAAACAACCGGCGGATTCTGTCGTTGGTGTACATGGTGGAGGGTGCGCGCGCCGAGATCAGCGCATCGATTTTCCCCTCGCCCAGGTGCTGCGCCAGGGTCTCGTCCTTCGGGATGCTCTTCAGTTCCACGTCGGGCGGCAGGTGTAGCGGCGCCCGCTCCTCACGGCCGCCTTCCTCCAGTCCGCCGTTACGCCACTTGATGTCGGACGGCTTCACCCCGTACTCGTCCTGAAGGATGCCGCGTACCCAGAGCGCCGCCGTCATCTGGTATTCGGGGACGCCGACGGTCTTTCCCTTTAGGTCTTCGGGCCTGTCGATGCCGCGATCGGTGCGGATGTAGATGGAGGAATGGCGGAACAGGCGCGAGACGAAGGCGGGAATGCCCACATAGGGGCTGCCGGCACGCGACTGCACGTTCATGTAGCTGGACAGGGAGAGTTCGGTGACGTCGAACTCCTGGTACTTGAAGGCGCGGTGGAACGCCTCTTCCGGGGGCATGGCCACCGTGATCGCCTCGCATCCCTCGATGTGCACGCGCCCGTCGAAAACGGCCCGCGTACGATCATAATCGCAGCAGGCGAGGCTGATGGTCAGCTTGCCCATGTCGCTCCCCGTTCGTCTTGACCCGTCGCGTGCCCGCGGCGGACGATTTCCTCATCCTTTTGCTTGATAGCATCCGGCCCGGCGGGTGACAAGGAGCCCCGTCCGTGCAAACCATTGCGAATTCGATGTTTTTTTTCCGCGAGCGCCGCTCGGGCACGCAGCCCGCCGCCTTGACAAGCCTTCGGCGCGGCCCCTACAGTCGATCCTCGACGTCCGGTCCATTCCGGACGGGAAAAAATTCTATAATTCTGTCGATTAGGGAGCGATTCGATGCGCAAATCCGGAACAGACCTTTTTGCCACGGCGGCGAAAGCGGCCGTGCTCGCCGGCGCACTGGCGCTTGCCGCAGTCAGTACTGCGGCGCTGGCGCAGACCAAGATCAAGGTCGGACGCACGACCGGGGCCAGCGGTTTCCACCTGCCATCCTACGTCGCCGTTGAAAAAGGCTTCTTCAAGAAAGAGGGCCTGGATGCCTCCTTCGTCGCGATGACGGCCAAGGCGCTGGTCACTGCCGGCATGGGCGGCGCCGTTGATTTCGTGCCGATTCCGGGCGGCGGCTCACAGGCGAACCTGATGGGCGCGAAACTCGTTTACGTGGTCGGCGAGTCGCTGATCTCGCAGTGGGCCGTTGTGACGCCCAAGAACATCAACACGGTGGCCGATCTCAAGGGCAAGACCTGCGGCTATGGCCGGCCCGGCAGCGCCGACTATGACGAGGGCGAGATCGTCCTCAGCCGGTTCTTCAAGATGAATGTCGGGCGCGATTACAAGGTGATCAGCTTCCAGGGCGAGCCCGAGCGGATCGCCGCGCTGATCAACGGCGACATCCAGTGCGGTCTGGTTTCGTTTCCGCACGCGGCCAAGGGGATGGTGGCGGGAATGAAGATCCTGCTCAAGACCGGCGAGTATCTTCCGCGCATCGGCGGCACGTTCTGGGTGACGGAGAAGTATCTCAATACCAATCGGAAGACGGTGAAGAGCTTCATCCGCGCCATCGCCACGGCGACCCAGTACATCCAGGACGACAAGGATGGAACGATCGAAGTGATCCAGAAGTACTACGGCGTCAAGAACAAGTCCGAAGCCGGATTCATATGGGATACGCTGCATACAGCTTATGGCCCTGACATCCCTGCCGAGCTTTTCCGCAAGGTGTTCGAGGGCCGCAAGAAGCGGATGGAATCGCAGGGCGGGTGGCCGAAGGGCAAGCCCCTTCCCGACACCGAGAAGTTCGTCGCCCGCGACCTTCTGACGGAGACGCTGGTCGAGATGGGCTATTACATGCAGCGTCCGCCCAAGGTGCAGGGCAAGCTGAACTGATCGCGGCAATCAATCGTCGGACATGACAACGCCCGGGGCCAAGGCCCCGGGCGTTTTCTTTTCGCCGATCGCGGATCGGCCCGCCGTGCCTAGAAGTTCTTCACCTTCTCCGGCCGCCAGCGGCTGAGGCGCTGTTCCAGAACCCGTACGGCACTGGTCATCACCAGCGAAATCGCCATGAACAGGACCAGCCCGGCGAACACCAGGTCAACCTGGTACTTGCCCGAGGCATTGACCATGATCACCCCGACTCCCGTGGTCGTACCGCCGAAGAATTCGGCCACAACGATGCCGAGGATGGCGCGGCCGATGGCGAGGCGCAGACCGGCGATGATGTAGGGCATGGAATTGGGCAGCACCACGAGCGTGTTGATCTTCCATTCCCTGGCGCCGAACGACCTGACCACGTTGATCAGCAGCTTGTCGGCGTTCTTCACCCCCTCGTAGGTGTTGATCAGCAGGGGAAATACCGCCCCGATGAACACGATGATCACGACGGTGTTCATGCCGATGCCGAACCAAATCAGCACGATGGGCAGGAACACCAGCCGCGGCGTGGCATTGAACGCCGTGACAAAGGGATCGAACATGGCGTTCATGGAGGTGGACCGCCCGAGCACCACGCCCACCGGCAGAGCGACGGCGATGGACAGCAGCAGTCCCACGGTGAATGCGGTGGCGCTGAATTCCAGCGCCGGCCAGATCTCGCCCGTCGCGAAGAGATCGTAGAGGGCGCCCATCACCTGCGACGGCGTGGCGAAGAAGAGCTGGGTCGCCTTCGACAGGGTAAAGATGCGCGGCACCACCTCCCATATGGCGAGTACCGCCGCGATGAAGCCCATGCCGAGGATGCTCGACTCGTTGGCCTCGAAGAAGGTCTTGCGGGTTATCCCCGCGGGCGCCACGTCGGCGGGCGCTACGGCCACGGCAACATTGCTGGAATCGTTCATGGTCACATCCCCACGCGCCACGGGAAGGCAGAGCGCTCGGCCCAGCGGATGCCTTCGGTGAAGATCACCGCGAACACCATCATGGTCAGGATATTCGCGAACATGCGATCGAGCTGATATAGATCGCCGTAATAGGCGATGCGGTAGCCCACCCCGGCGGAAGCCGCAAAGAACTCGCCGACCAGCACGCCCACCAGCGCACGGCCGATGGCATAGCGCGCGCCGGCCACCAGAAACGGCAGCACGGTCGGCACGATGACCTTGAGGTAGAGGTCTTTTTCCTTGCCGCCGAGCGAGCGCACGACATTCACCAGCAGCGGGTCGACCGAGCGCACCCCCGCATAGGCGTTGAACACGAACGGAAACACGCAAAGGGTAAAGATCAGGATCGCCTTGCCGGCGATACCGACGCCGAAATAGATGATCACCAGCGGTGCGATCGCCACCAGCGGACTGGCGTAGAGTGCGGTGAAGAACGGATCCAGCGCGTAGCCGACCCGCGCGCGCCACCCCATCACGACGCCGAACGCAACGCCCACCACCACCGCGGCGCCGAAGCCGAAGGCAAGCGGCCGGCCACTGACAAGAATATCGCTCCAAAGCTGGCCGTTCTCGATGACTGCCCCCCAGGCGGCGAAAATCAGCGACGGTTTGCTGATGTAGAAGGGGTTCAATTCGAACACCCAGCTGAACAGCGCTTCCCACACGAAGAAGAACAGCACCACGCCGACGACGCCCATCACCAGCCGCTGGCGCTTGTACCAGAAATTGCTCATGGCACACCCTCCACGGTCAGTCGTCACCCTGCGGGTTGATCTCGTCCTTGAGCTCGTTCCAGATGGCGAGCTTCAGGTCGTTGAACTGCTGCGTCACGCGCATCTCGTAATCGCGCGGACGCGGCAGCGGAATGTCGATGACCTTCTTTGTACGTCCCGGACGCTTGGTCATCACGACCACCCGGTCGGAGAGGTAGACCGCCTCCTCTATCTGGTGGGTGACGAAGAGCACCGTCTTCTTCGCCTCCTGCCAGATGCGTAGAAGCTCGGCCTGCATGATGTCGCGGGTCTGGGCGTCGAGCGCGGCGAACGGTTCGTCCATCAGCAACACCTCGGGATCGGTGGCGAGGGCGCGGGCAATGCCGACACGCTGTTTCATGCCGCCCGACAGCTCATGCGGATAATGGCTCTCGAACCCCGAAAGCCCCGCCATCTCGATCAGCTTCTGGCATACCGCCCGGCGTTCGTTCTGCGCCATGCCCTGCAGCTCGAGCCCGAGTTCCACGTTGCCCATCACCGTCCGCCAGGGCAGCAGGCCGAATTCCTGGAACACCATGGCGCGGTCGCGTCCGGGCCCCGACACCTTCTTGCCGTGGATCGCCATCTCGCCAGATACCGGCGGGATCAGTCCGAGCAGCACGTTGAGAAAGGTGCTCTTGCCGCAGCCCGACGGGCCGACGATGGAAACGAATTCGCCTTCGCCGACCACCACGTTGAAATCCTTCAGTGCGGTGACCGGCATGCGGTTCGGCGGCGTAAAGACAAGATTGACGTTCTTCGCTTCGATGTACGCGACCATGACGGGCTTCATCCCCTGTGCATTCGTGACCGTGCGATGCGGTCCGGCATCATCCCGGCGGTTCCCGGCTCCCTGTAACTGGTTGTTTTAAAAAAGAAACCTAGTTTTGCCGGCCGTGATGACCCTACCGCCCCCGCTATCGAAAAGCAAGGTGCAACCGGCTGGCCGCGGCGGCGCGCCCGGCGGTTGACAGCGCACGGCGCGGTTCACACACTCGCCGCACCTGTCGGACGGGCGAAACGCGGAACGACGTGATCGAGCTCTATCATGCGGATATGTCCACCTGCGCACAAAAGGTGCGCCTCGTGCTGGCCGAGAAGACCCTGCCCTGGCTCGGTCATCTGCTCGATCTGCGCAAGCGCGACCAGCACCGGCCGGAATACCTGAAGCTCAATCCCGACGGCGTGGTGCCGACGCTGGTGGACGACGGCCGGGTGGTGATCGAATCCACGGTGATCTGCGAATACGTCGACGACGCCTATCCCGATCCGCCGCTGCGTCCGGCGACCCCCGTGGGGCGTGCCCGCATGCGCATCTGGACCAAGCGGCTGGACGAGGATCTGCATTTCCATACCGGCGTTCTGTCCGGCTCCATCGCCTTCCGCTACCAGCACATGGCGCGTCCGGCTGCCGAACTCAACGCCTATATCGAGGGCATCCCCGACCCCAAGCGGCGCGAGCGCCAGCGCCAGCAGATCGAGCTCGGCATCGAGGCGCCGCAGTTCCGTACCGCCGTCGCAGCGTTCGAGAAGTTCCTCGCCGACATGGAGCGCACGCTGGACGAGGCCGGTCCGTGGCTCGCCGGCGACAGCTATTCTCTGGCCGACGTGGCCTATACCCCCTATATCATCCGCCTTGACGAACTGCGCCTGTGGGGGCTGATGGACCGCCGGCCGCGCATTACCGACTGGTACGAACGGGTCAGAACGCGCGACAACTTCGCAGTCGGCTACACGGACTGGTGCAACGACGCTTACGTGTCGCTGATGAACGAGAAGGGCGCCGAGGCCTGGCCGCGCATCCGCGAAATCCTTGCCGCGTGCTAGAGTCCGATCCATCAAGACTGACCCCGGGCCGGCGCGATTCCGCTTGGACAGATCGGCGTTCCATACGGCGTCGGGCGGTTCGCCGATGTTCTCTGCGGCCCGCCGGACGGCGCATGGCTCAACCTGGATTGGCGTCGCCGGTGAAGTTCCGGTTGTGCTGGAAGAACCACTCATGGCCCTTGAGCATGTAGTTCCAGTAGAAGAGGGGCAGCCCGGTGGCCTTGATCCACCAGCCGAGCCGGCGTTCCTTTGCCGGATCGAGCGGCAGGGTCGGCGTCACTTTCCCGCCGTAGATGAACTCGGCGATGATCGCCTTGCCGCGCACCGTCGTCAGCGGGCACGACGCGTAGCCGTCATAGCCCGCCTCCATTTCCTGCCCGCGTATGGCATGCACCAGGTTGCGCGCCACCACCGGCGCCTGCTTGCGTACCGCGGCGGCAGTCTTGGAATTGGGCGTCGAGCACGCATCGCCGAGCGAGAAAACGTTGGCGAAGCGCGAATGCCGCATGGTGTTCTGGTCCACCTCGATCCAGCCGCCTTCGTTGGCGAGCGGGCTCGACTTCACCACCGCGGGAGGGCTCTGCGGCGGGGACACGTGCAGCATGTCGAACGGCACCTCGACGCGCGTGCCCTTGTCGTCGCCGGCGACCGCCTCGAACGTCGCCACCTTGCGCGCTCCGTCCACCGCGACGAGGTTGCGGTTGTAGTTGGTCTCCACCCCGTAGCGGGCGGCGACCTTGACCAGTTCGCGGGCGAAGAACGGCACTCCGAAGATTACCGGTGCATGCACGAAGTAGCGCAGCTTGACGCTGCCGGCCTGCCCGTTGCGGCGCAGATGGTCGGCGGTCAGGTAGACGGCCTTCTGCGGCGCACCCGGACACTTGAACGGCAGGGGCGGCTGACTGAATACGGCCGTCGCGCCCGGCTTGAGCGTGTCGATGCATTGCCTGGTGTACCGCACCGTGTCGGGCGAATAGTTGCTGCACACCCCGTTCTGGCCCAGCGTCTCCTTCAGCCCGGCTACCTTGTCCCAGTCGAGCCCGACGCCCACCGCCACCACCAGCCAGTCATAGGTGACGCTGTCGCCGTTGCCGAGCGAGACCGTGTTCTGTTCCGGTATGAATGCGCTTGCCGCGGCACGGATCAGTTTCACCCCCTGCGGAACCAGAGACGCAACCGGACGGCGCGTCGATTCCAGCGGGGTTATGCCCGCCCCCACCAGCGTGAACGCAGGCTGGTAATAGTGCATCTCGGCGGGCTCGACGATGGCGATGTCGAGATTTCCGCCGCGCCGGCGGAGGCTGGCGGCCACCGTTATGCCGGCGGTGCCGCCCCCGACGATAAGAACCTGATGGTGCGTGTTTGCCATTGTTCTGACTCTCCCTGATGGACGGCCCACTATCCGGTTGAACCCGAACTTCCGCAATCAACAATAACTTTCCGTTCGCGATGGCAGGGCTAATGAACGGAGCGACGGCTTGCCGGTCCCGGCCTGCGGCGCTAACGTTCCACGGTCAGGGGACCGCCGCCGTGAACGACGAGAAGGAACGAGCAGAAGAGCCGATGCGTACGCTGCGACGCGGGCAGTGCCGTCGGCCGATGCTGCGGCCAGCGCCGGTGACCGTCCCCACCGGTTCTTTTTCCACGAGGTGACAACTCTGCCCGTATCCCGGCGTCCCCGCATCCCCTGCACCCGTTTTCTCGATCCGGATGGCGGGGTGGTCGGGGAACTGCCGCCCGCGGCGCGCGATACGACGCGGCTGGTCGCGCTCTACCGCGCGATGGCGCTTAACCGCGCCTTCGACCAGAAGGCGGTGGTGCTGCAACGCTCCGGGCGTCTCGGCACCTATGCCTCGTCGCTGGGCGAGGAGGCGGTCGGCGTCGGCGTCGGCGCTGCCATGGCCGCCGACGACGTGCTTGTCCCCTCCTTCCGCGATCACGGGGCGCAGCTTCTGCGCGGTGTTACCATGACCGAGCTCTTCCTGTTCTGGAGCGGCGACGAGCGCGGCAGCGACTTCGCCGTCCCGCGCGAGGACTTTCCCGTCTCCATCCCCGTCGGCAGCCACGCGCCCCATGCCGCCGGGGTGGCGCTGGCGCTCAAGCTCAAGGGCGGCGGCCGCGCCGCGCTGTGCCTGCTGGGCGACGGCGCCACGTCGAAGGGCGATTTTTACGAAGCCATCAACATCGCCGGGGTGTGGCGCCTGCCCATCGTGTTCGTGGTCGCCAACAACCAGTGGGCCATCTCGGTCCCGCGCGCCCGCCAGACCGCCGCCGAGACCATCGCCCAGAAGGCGTGGGCCGCCGGGTTCGACGGCGTTCAGGTGGACGGCAACGATGTAATCGCCGTCTTCCACGAGGCCGGCCGGGCGCTGCAAAAGGCGTGCGCCGGCGACGGACCGAGCCTGATCGAGGCATTCACCTACCGGCTGGCCGACCACACCACCGCGGACGATGCGGCGCGCTACCGCCCGGTGGACGAGGTCAAGGCGCGCTGGGCGGAAGAACCCATCCTGCGCCTGCGCCGCCACCTGAGCGAAACCGGCGCGTGGTCGAAGGCCGACGAGGACGCGCTGCGCGCCGAGTGCGGCGCCGAGGTCGAGGCGGCGGAAAAGGCGTACCTGGAAACCCCGCCCCAGCCGGTTTCCGCCATCTTCGACTACCTGCACGCCACCCTGCCCGACGATCTTGCGGCGCAGCGCGCCGCCGCCATCGACGAGGCGGATCGCGATGGCTGAGATCACCATGGTGCAGGCGGTGAGCATGGCGCTGGCCCGCGCCATGGACGAAGACGACCGCGTGCTGGTGCTGGGCGAGGATGTGGGCGTCAATGGCGGCGTCTTCCGCGCCACCGAAGGACTTTACGACCGCTTCGGCCCGGACCGGGTGATCGACACGCCGCTGGCAGAGCTTGCCATTGCCGGTCTGTCGGTGGGGCTGGCGGCGCAGGGGTTCCGCCCGGTGGCCGAGATCCAGTTCATGGGATTCATCTACGCCACCATCGACCAGATGGTGAACCACGCGGCCCGGATGCGGAACCGGACCCGGGGCCGCCTCGCCTGCCCCATGGTGCTGCGCGCGCCCTTCGGCGGCGGGGTGCACGCACCCGAACACCATTCGGAGAGCGCCGAGGCGCTGTTCACCAACGTCCCGGGGCTGCGCGTGGTAATTCCCACCTCTCCGGCGCGCGCCTACGGCCTGCTGCTGGCCGCCATTCGCGATCCCGACCCGGTGGTGTTTCTCGAGCCGAAGCGGCTCTATCGCGCCTTCAGGGAGGACGTGGCCGACGACGGCGCGGCGCTGGCGCTCGACCGCTGCACCGTGCTGCGGGAAGGAACCGACATCACCATGATCACCTGGGGCGCCATGACGCTTGACTGCATGGCCGCCGCCGCGGCACTGGCGGCCGAGGGGCCGGAGGCAGCGGTGATCGATGTCACCACCCTGCGTCCGCTGGATGCGGCCACCATCCTCGCCTCGGTGGAGCGGACCGGTCGCTGCATCATCGTACACGAAGCGCCATTGACCGGCGGGTTCGGCGGCGAGATTGCGGCGCGCATTGCCGAGGGCGGTCTGCTGTCGCTGCTCGCCCCGGTGAAACGGGTGGCCGGATACGATACGGTGATGCCATTGCCGAGGCTCGAAGCGCACTACATGCCGAACAGGGAACGCATCCTGAAGGCGGCACGGGAGGTCCTCGCATTCCGATGAGCGTGTTCCACCTGCCCGATCTCGGCGAGGGGCTGCATGACGCCGAGATCGTCGAATGGCACGTAAAGCCGGGCGACAGCGTCGCGTCGGGCCAGCCGCTGGTGTCGGTGGAAACCGACAAGGCGGTGGTGGATATCCCCTCGCCGCAGTCCGGCACCATCGCACAGATCCACGGCGCGACCGGCGAGCACCTTGCCGTCGGCGCGCCGCTGGTGGAATTTGCCGACGGTACGACCGACGCCGGCGCCCTGGTCGGCCGGCTGCCCGGCGGCGAGACAGCCCCGCCCGCGGCACCGCCCCCCGCCGCCGCCCCGCCGACCCGCGTAAAGGCGACCCCGTCGGTGCGCGCCCAGGCCCGGCGCCTCGGCGTCGACCTGACGGCGATTGCCGGCAGCGGCGCCGACGGGCACATCACCGCGGCCGATGTGGAGGTCGCCGCCATCGCCGCGGCCCATCCCCACGCCGGTGGCACAGCGGCCGAGACGCTGCGCGGGCCACGCCGCGCCATGGCGCGCAACATGGCCCGGGCGCACGCCGAGGTGGCGGCCACCACCGTCACCGACGAGGCGCTGGTGGACCACTGGGACGAGACCACCGACGTCACCGTGCTGCTGGTCAGGGCGATGGTCGCCGCCTGTTCCGCCGAACCGGCCCTGAATGCCTGGTTCGATGGCCACAACCTGACCCGTATCCTGCACCGCCACGTGGACGTCGGCGTCGCCATGGACACCGACGAGGGACTGTTCGTACCCGTGCTGCGGGGCGCCGAGGGGAAGGATGCCGCGGTGCTGCGCAGCGACCTGAACCGGCTCAAGGAAATCGTCTCTACACGCAAGGCACGGCCGGAGGACCTGACCGGCCAGACCGTCACGCTGTCCAACTTCGGCGTCATCGGCGGCCGGCATGCAGCGCTGATGGTGCTGCCCCCGCAGGTGGCGATCCTTGGTGCGGGTGGCGTGGCGCCGCGGGTGGTGGCTGTGGACGGCAGACCGGCGGTGCGGCTTACCCTGCCCCTGTCCCTGACCTTCGACCATCGTGCGGTAACGGGCGGCGAAGCGGCGCGCTTCCTGGCCACCGTGATCGCCACGCTGCAACGCACCGATTGAGCAGGGAAGGACCGACCGCGATGGATGACATGTTCCGCTTCGCCGACGATCTGGGACCGGAAAAGATCGTCCACATCGCCGAGCCGGCGCTCGGCCTGAAGGCGGTGCTCGCCATTGACAACGTGGCCTGCGGTCCGTCCATCGGCGGCGTGCGGATGGCTTTGGATGTGAGCGCCGAGGAGGCCTTCCGCCTTGCCCGCGCCATGACCCTGAAGAACGCCGCGGCCGGGCTGCCGCACGGCGGCGGCAAGGCGGTCATTGTCGGCGACCCGCGCATGAACGCGGCGGAGAAAGAGCAGCTTGTGCGTGCCTTTGCCCGGGCCATCGGCCCGCTGACCGACTACATTGCCGGGCCCGACATGGGCACCGACGAAACCTGCATGGCGTGGATTCGCGACGAGATCGGCCGCTCGGTGGGACTGCCGCGCGAGATCGGCGGCATTCCGCTGGACGAGATCGGCGCTACCGGGTTCGGGCTCTCCGTCTGCGCCGAGGTGGCGCAGTCCTTTTGCGACGTCCAACTCGCCGGCGCTCGGGTCGCCGTGCAGGGCTTCGGCTCCGTCGGCATCCACGCCGCGCGCTTCCTGGCCGAAAAGGGCGCAGTGCTGGTGGCTGCCGCCGATTCCGGCGCCACGGTCAGTGACCCGAAAGGGCTCGATATCGCGGCGCTCGCCGGCCACAAGGGCGCGGGCGGCGCGCTCGGGGATTTCGCCGGTGTCGCCAAGGGCGACCGCGATGCCGTCATCGACGCCGAGTGCGATATCTGGATTCCGGCGGCGCGGCCCGACGTGATCCGCGCAGACAACGTGGACCGGCTGAAGGCGCGGCTGGTACTGGAGGGTGCCAACATTCCCCTTACCCCCGAGGCCGAGGCGATCCTGCACAAGCGCGGGGTGCTGTGCGTGCCCGATTTCATCGCCAACGCAGGCGGGGTGATCTGCGCCGCGGTGGAATTTCGCGGCGGCAGCGAAAGCCAGGCCCTGACCACCATCGAAGAGAAGATCCGCGCCAACACCGGTGCGGTGCTGGAAAATGCCGGACGTACCGGTGCCCTGCCACGCCAGGCAGCCATCGCGCTTGCCGAAGGACGGGTGCATACGGCCATGGCGCTGCGGCGCTGGCACTGACGGCGCTGCGACAATAGCGCAACACAGCCGTCGGCCGCGCCTGCACGATCCAGGTGGCGATCGGCGTGGTCCATTACCGGGGCCTGAAGGACTCAACCGAAAACGCGCACGCACTGCGCGTCGTCGCCGAGGAACAGGGCCCGCTCGCCAGCCCGCGCTCAGTCGCCCTGGGCGCTTTTCGGCGCGTTTTCCGGATACCACTGGCCGCGGCGCATGCGCGTGATGGTGTAGGACCGAAAGACGCCTTGCTTGCGCAGCGGCTCGTCGGCCGCGAAGGCCTCGGCGGCCGCCCGGTCGGGCACGTTGATGATCAGGACGCTGCCGGTCCGCGCGTCGTCGTCGTCGGATTTCAGCGTAGCGCCGCCGATCACGAGCTTGTCCCTGTGCTTTTCCAGATAGGCGAAATGGGCCGGGCGGGCGATTTTGCGCCGTTCCTCGCCGTCCGGTCCGTCGATGCCGTAGAGCATATAGAGCATGGTTTTCCCCGCCGGCTGCATCACCTCGCAGCGACAGCTTAGAGCAGGAACCGGCCGGATTGAAGCCGCCGGCTTCGCCCCCAATATCTGACTGGGCGGATACGGCGCCACAGCGGAGGAAATGCCACATGACCCCGAGCAAGGCCATCCTGGCGGGCAGCGGCCTGATCGCAGGCGCTGTCGTCGTTTCCGCCGCGCTGCTGCTGTCCGAACCGTTGCCGGTACGCCCGGCAGCGCCAGAAACGCCCGCAACGGCGGCGAAACCCACCGAACCGGAAGCCCCGGGAGCCCCGGGCCGCTACCAGATCGTCAAGGTCGAGAACGGGTCGAGCTGGCGGCTGGACACCATGACCGGCGAGATGACCTTCTGCCGGGTCGAGAACGACCGCATGATCTGCGCCCGGAGCAGCCAGTCCACCGAAATGCCCAGGTCTTCCGCCGACGCGCTGAAGACCGAGCGCGAGCAGTCCCGCAAGCGCCACGACGAACGGAGCGACGCTATCTTCGACCGCTTCATGGCCCTGTTCGAGCGCATCCTGAAAATGGTCGAGCGCGAAGCGGCAAGGACGCCGCCGGACGCCCCCGGGGAACAGGCCCCGCCGGGCGAAGGCGCCCGCCCCCTCTGACCGCGCGGCGCAATGTCGCGAGCGAGGACAGGCCGGTAAAGGGTCTGATAACCCCGACCGGAATGCGTTGGTCCCGTCGGTAACGATGCACCGCCACTGAAGCGGTCATGTCGCGCCGTGCCCGGTCGATCCGTTCCACCCCGCCGATGACAGGTCCGAGCGCTCCCGGCACCGATGCGTCCGGCCGGCAGCCGGGTTCGGCATGCAGCAGCGTGTCGATCTCGCGGTCCAACCGTTCCGCCGGCGCCAAACATTCACGAGAACTCGCCATTCCATTGCTCTTTGTCATGCAAAAAGAAATAAGAAAATATAAGATAATTTCCAGATAATAAACTTTTATCCCGACATTAATAAAGAATAGTTTATATAAATATGACAACATTATAAATATTACTTATTGCATTGGCCGGTTTTTCATTGTTTTCTTGACACGGTCTGGCCAAGCGATTATATTTTTTGCATCGTGAAATCCACGCTCCGCCAGATAAGTCATTCCGAACGTGGCGATGTCTCTGCCGCATGGCGTGCGGCCGACCGGCTGGTCCATGCCATCCGTCGGCGCCGGCCGCGGTCCATCGCGCCGCTGCTGGATTCGGACGTGCGCCTGATCGAGGATTCCGGAGTGGCCGCTGTCGAAGGCGACCGGCGCGTGATCAAGCATCTCAACCGTGCGGTACGCGAGTTCGCGACGGGCGGCGCGACATCGCTCGATGCCGTTTCCGGTGCCATACCGGTCGACGGCCAGCGTTATCCCTGTGTCCTGATCTACGACGGGCCGCACCGGATGTGTGCGCTGTGCCCGATAATCGACGACGACAGTGCAGCGAGCGCCCTGGTCGTCATTACCGATTCCCGCCGGCTGCTGCGCGTACGCCGGCATCGCTCGCCCGACCCGATCACAACCAGATAAGACCAGTCATGTGCGGCATTGCCGGAGAGATTCGCTTCGACGAATCCGCTGCTTCCGTTACCCGTGTATCGGCCATGGCCGAGCGCCTCGCGCCGCGCGGCCCCGATGCGGCCGGATTGTTCCGGCAGGGCCGCGTGGCGCTTGGCCACCGGCGGCTGCGCATCATCGACCTGAGCGAACGCGCCCAGCAGCCGATGGTGGATCCCGCCCTCGGTCTCGCCGTCGTCTACAACGGCGCCATCTACAACTACCGGGAACTGCGCCGCGACCTGGAGGCGAAGGGCTACCGGTTCTTTTCCGACGGCGATACCGAGGTGATCCTGAAGGCGGTGCATGCCTGGGGCCCCGCGGCCGTGGAACGGCTGTCCGGCATGTTCGCCTTTGCCGTCTGGGAGCGCGACAGCGGACGGGTGATGCTGGCGCGCGACCGGCTCGGCATCAAGCCGCTCTACTACGCCGACACGCCGGGCGGGTTCCGGTTCGCCTCCACCTTGCCGGCGCTGCTCACCGCGGCGGACGTGGACCGCGACATCGATCCCGTGGCGCTCGATCTCTACATGAACTTCCATGCCGTCGTCCCGGCGCCGCGCACCATCCTGAAGGGCGTGCGCAAGCTGGCGCCGGCGACGGTAATGACCCTCGAGCGCGACGGCCGGCGCAGCGAACATAGCTACTGGTCGCTCGCCTTCGGCCCGCGCGAGGAGGATCACGGGCTGGACGAAGCCGCCTGGCAGGAGCGCGTTCTCGACGCGCTGCGCCTGGCGGTGAAACGGCGGCTGCTGGCCGACGTTCCCGTCGGCGTGCTGCTGTCTGGCGGCGTGGACTCGAGCCTCATCGTCGGGCTGATTGCCGAAGCCGGCCAGAACGGTCTGAATACCTTCTCCGTCGGCTTCGAATCCGTCGGCGGCGAAGACGGCGACGAGTTCGCCTATTCGGATATCGTTGCCGAACGGTTCGGCACCACGCACCACAAGATCCGGGTCGACAGTGCGTCTCGCCTGGTACCGTCCCTGCCCGCCTGCATCGACGCCATGTCGGAGCCCATGGTCAGCCACGACGCCATCGGCTTCTATCTCCTCTCCGAAGAGGTGTCGAAGCACGTCAAGGTGGTGCAGTCCGGACAGGGCGCCGACGAGGTGTTCGCCGGCTATCACTGGTATCCGCCGATGATGGAATCGAACGACGCGGCCGCCGATTACGCGCGCGTGTTCTGCGACCGCGAGCATGACGAATACCGCAGCGCCGTCCATTCGCGCTTCCAGGACGACACCAGCCATTGCCGCGCCTTCATCGATGCGCATTTTGCCGGGCCGGGCGCCGAGCGTCCCATCGACAAGGCGCTGCGGATCGACAGCACGATCATGCTGGTGGACGATCCGGTGAAGCGGGTCGACAACATGACCATGGCGTGGGGGCTGGAGGCGCGCGTTCCCTTCCTCGACCATGATCTCGTGGAACTGGCGGCCCGCGTGCCGCCCGAGTTCAAGATTTCCGGGGGCGGCAAGGGCGTGCTCAAGAAGGCGGCCCGGCGCGTCATCCCCGATGCGGTCATCGACCGGCCCAAGGGATACTTCCCGGTTCCCGCGCTCAAGTACCTGCGTGGCGAGGTGCTCGACATGGTGCGCAACGCGGTGACGTCCCGGCGCGCGCGGGAGCGCGACCTTTTCAACCCCGACTACGTCGACATGCTGCTGGACAATCCGGAAGCGCACATCACGCCGCTGCGCGGATCGAAGCTGTGGCAGATCGCGTTGCTCGAACTATGGCTGGCAAACAATGAGCTTTAAGGCAAGGCCCGTACCGGTCCGCAAGCTGGCCCGCACACAGGCAGAACGCGCCCAGCGCCTCAGGGCAGTCAATCGTCTTCCCGCCGAGGCCCACACCGACACGCCGGACGAGAACGCGGTTATCGATTGCGGCTGGGGCCGGCTGATCTTCGCCGATACCTTTTCCGACACCGAGTCGGTGGTCGCGGCGCTGTGCGAGGAGGCCCCCGACGAGCGCGACATCGCCTTTTACGTGACCGATCCGCATGTGGCGCTGTCGCTGGCGCCCCAGCAGGTGTTCCTGGATCCGTCCCACACCTACCGGCTGTGGCTCGCCAATTACCGGCCGCCGAGGCGGCGTCCCGCCGGATTCTTCGTGCGCCGGCTGCGCAACCGATCCGACGCCGAGGCGGTCAACCGGATCTACGCCAAACAGGGCATGGTACCGGTACCCGGCGACTTTCTGCTCAAGAACCGCAGCTCGCGCCGGCTTACCCATCTGGTGGCGGAGGCGGAAAGCACCGGCGAGATCATCGGCACCATTACCGGCATCGATCATTTCCGCGCCTGCAACGATCCCAACCGCGGCGCCAGCCTGTGGTGCCTCGCCGCCGAGCCGCAGGCGTCGACGCCGGGGATCGGCGAGGCACTGGTGTGCCAACTCGCCGAGCATTACGCCGCGCGCGGCCGCGCCTTTCTCGACCTCAGCGTGATGCACGACAACGTGGGCGCCATCGCCCTCTACGAGCGGCTCGGCTTCGAGCGCGTGCCCGTTTTCGCCCTCAAGCACAAGAACCCCATCAACGAGCGGCTGTTCACCGGCGAACCTACCGAGGCACGCCTCAATCCCTACGCCCGCATCATCATCAACGAGGCGCGCCGTCGCGGCATCGACGTCGAGGTGGAGGACGAGGCCGGCGGCTTCTTCCGCCTGCGCCACGGCGGGCGTTCCGTCGCCTGCCGCGAGTCCCTTTCCGACCTGACCTCGGCGGTCGCCATGAGTCGCTGCGACAACAAGGCGGTCACGCGGCGCCTGCTTGCCCGCAGCGGCCTGCGCGTGCCGGAACAGGTGGAGGCCGGCGATGCCGAGGACAACCTCGCCTTCCTCACCCGGCACGGAGCCATCGTGGTAAAGCCGGCCCGCGGCGAGCAGGGCACGGGCGTGGCTGTCGACATCCGCGACCGCGACACCATGGAACAGGCGATGGCGCGTGCCGGGCGGTCCGATCCCATCGTACTGCTGGAGGAGTTCGTCGAGGGCGAGGACCTGCGCATCATCGTCATCGACTACGCGGTGGTCGCAGCGGCGGTGCGCAAGCCGGCCACGATCATCGGCAACGGGCGGTCCACCGTCAGCGAATTGATCGATACACAGAGCCGCCGGCGGGCCTCCGCGACGGGCGGCGAAAGCCGAATCCCGATCGACGAAGAGACCGAGCGCTGCGTAAAGCAGGCCGGTTACGATTTCGAGTCGGTGCTCCCCGCCGGCACCGGCATGGCCGTGCGCAAGACCGCCAACCTGCACACCGGCGGCACCATTCACGACGTGACCGAGCGGCTGCATCCGCGCCTGGTGGATGCCGCCGTGCGCGCCGCCCAGGCGCTCGGGATACCGGTGGTGGGCTTCGACTTCATCGTTTCCGCGCCCGATGCGCCCGATTATGCCATCATCGAGGCGAACGAGCGCCCGGGGCTTGCCAACCACGAGCCGCAACCCACGGCGGAACGGTTCATCGACCTGCTGTTTCCCCAGACACGGACGACTCGGCCATGAGCACAAGATCCGATCAGATAGCGCATGTGCCGGAAATGCGCCCGCTGCAGATAGAAGCCACCGACGTGGTACGCATCCTGCACGACCTGCTGGCGATCCCCAGCCCCACCGGCTACACCGACCCCATCGTCCACTTCGTCTGTGACCGGCTGACGGCACTCGGCGTTCCGTTCGAGCTGACCCGCCGCGGCGCCATCCGCGCCACCCTCGAGGGACGCAACGCCAGCCCGGAACGCGCCGTCGTCGGCCACGTGGACACGCTGGGGGCCCAGGTAAAATCGCTCAAGAACAACGGCCGGCTGGAAATCGTCTCCATCGGCACCTGGTCCGCCCGTTTCGCCGAGGGCGCCCGCGTGACGGTGTTCGGCGAGCGCGGCCCGGTGCGCGGCACCATCCTGCCGCTCAAGGCGTCCGGCCACACGTTCAACGAGGAGATCGACACCCAGCCGGTGGCATGGACCAACCTCGAGGTGCGCCTCGACGAGCGGGTCAGCACCGCCCAGGCGGTGGCGCGGCTCGGCATCGACATCGGCGACATCATCGCCGTCGATCCCCAGCCGGAAGTGTCCGACTCCGGCTTCATCAACTCGCGGCACCTCGACGACAAGGCCGGCGTCGCCGCCATGCTGGCGGCGCTGGAGGCCATTTCCACCGCCGCCCTGGTGCCGGCCATAAAGTGCCATTTCCTGTTCACCATCTCGGAAGAGGTGGGATCCGGCGCCTCGGCGGTGCTGCACGGCGACGTCGCCGAACTCGTGGCGGTGGACAACAGCACGCCGGCACCGGGGCAGAACTCGTCGGAATTCGGCGTCACCGTCGCCATGGGCGACTCCACGGGCCCCTTCGACTACCACCTGACCCACCACCTGCTGGGGCTGGCGCGCCGCTTCGCCATCCCGCACCAGCGCGACGTGTTCCGCTGGTATCGCTGCGACGCGGCGTCGGCCATCGAGGCCGGCAACGATATCCGCACCGCGCTGATCGCCTTCGGGGTCGACGCCAGCCACGGTTACGAGCGCACCCACGTCTCCAGCCTCGTGGACCTCGCCCGCCTGCTCACCGTCTACGTGCAGTCGCCGCCGTCGGTGGCGCGCGACCGCCGCCACGGCCTCGGCCCGGTGGAGGACTTCCCCGACCAGCCGGTGGAATAGCGGTCATGCCGCGCTGCCGGCGATCGGCGGCGGGACGAAGGCGCGCACCGTCGGGGCGGTCCCCGTTACCTTCTCCACCTGTACCAGGGCAGTTGCCGATGACGGTCCCTGCCCCAGCTTCGAGGCGCCCTTGTCGAGCGTCAGCACGTTGGCGTTGCCGTGGGCGCAACTCGTCTCGTCCGCCGGGTCATACCAGGACCCGCAGGACAGCAGCACCGCGCCGGGGCTCAGCCCGTCGTTGATGACGACGCCGGCGTAACAGGCGCCGCGGTCGTTGAACACCCGCACCACATCGCCATCCCCCAGGTCCCGTGCCGCGGCGTCGTCGGGCGCCATCTCCAGCGCCTCCCTCCCGCCCACCTTGGTGGCGGCGCTGACCGGCCCGCCGTCCATCTGGCTGTGCAGCTTGCCGCGCGGCTGGCTCGACATGAGGTGCAGCGGATATCGCGCCGCGCTCTCCGCCCCCAGCCACTCCACCGGCGGCAGCCAGCGCGCGTGCGGCGGGCAATCGTCGTAGCCGAAGCCGGCGATGCGCTCCGAATAGAGCTCGATGCGCCCGGACGGCGTACCCAGCCGGTGCGCGTCGGGATCGGACCGGAAACCCTCGAATAGCACGTATTCCTCGTCCCTCGGCGGAACCTCCAGCCAGCCTTCCCGCCAGAAGCCGTCGAAGTCGGGCAGCACCACCCGGTTGGTGCGCGCGCCGTCGCGGCATTTTTCATAAAGATGCCGCAGCCAGCCGTCCTCGTCGCGGCCCTCGGTGAACCCCTGCTCGCAGCCGAGCCGAACCGCCAGATCGCGCAGGATGACGAAATCGTCGCGCGCCCCGCCGACCGGCTCGATCGCCTTGTGCATGGCGATGACGAAGCTGTCGCGCCGCGCCGCGCCGATGTCGTTGCGCTCGAGCGTCGTGGTCGCGGGCAGCACGATGTCGGCATGGCGCGCGGTTGCCGTCCACCACGGCTCGTGCACGACGATGGTTTCCGGCTTCTGCCAGGCACGGCGCAGCCGGTTGATATCCTGATGGTGGTGGAACGGGTTGCCGCCGGCCCAGTAGACCAGGCGGATGTCGGGATAGCGCCGCCGCCTGCCGTTGAAATCGTATTCGGCGCCGGGATTGAGCAGGCAGTCGCTGATGCGCGCCGCAGGGATGGCCTCGGCGCCGATCGGGTTCTTTCCGCCGGGCATGGCGGGCGGCTCGAACGCGCCGGGCGGATCGGCCAGACCGCCCATGGAGCCGTAGCCGAAGCCGAAGCCGCCGCCGGGCAGGCCGACCTGCCCCAGGGCCGCCGCCAGCAGGATCACCGCCCAGTACACCATCTCGCCGTGATCGGCACGCTGCAGCGACCAGGTGGCGGTGAGCATGGTGCGCGTCGCCGCCATGCGCCGGGCCAGCGCGCGGATCGTCTCCGCCGGCACGCCGGTGATCGCCTCCGCCCACGCGGCGTCCTTCGGCTCGCCGTCCCCCTCTCCCGTCAGGTAGGGAAGCACCCGCTCGAAGCCGACGCAGTAGCGGCCGAGAAAGGCCCGGTCGTGCAGCCCCTCCGCCACCAGCGTATGGGTCAGGGCCAGAAGCAGGGCGGTATCCGTATTGGGGCGCACGGGGATCCACTGCGGCGATGTCGCGGCGGCCCCGTCGTCGCGCAGCGGACTGACATTGATCACCTCGACGCCGGCGCGCGCGAGTTGCGCCATCCAGCCAGGCGCAGAATGGGCGACGCAGCCGCCAAGGGTCACGCCGACGTTCTTCGGGTTGATGCCGCCGAACGCCACCATCAGCTTCGTATGCCGGGCGATGGACGACCACGACGTGATGGGCCCATTCACCGGCGCCAGCGTGCCGAGAACATGGGGAATGAAGGCCATGGCGGTGCCGAAGCTGTAGTTGGTCGCCTGGTCGATGAAGCCGCCGAACGCGCCGAGGAAGCGGCGGACCTGGGTGCGCGCGTTATGGAAGACGCCCGACGACGCCCACCCCTGGGAGCCGCCCATGATGGCCTGGTTCCCGTACTCCGCCCTGACCCGCGCCAGCTCGCCGGCCACCAGCTCGAGCGCCCGGTCCCAGGAGACGGGGACGAACGGCTCCCGCCCGCGCCCGCCGCTGCTGCCCGGGCCGTCCCTCAGCCAGCCCTCGCGCACCACGGGCTGGGCGATCCGCAGCGGCGAATGCACCGCGTCGGGAATGGCCTCGATGAACGGCGACGGCGCCGGATCGCGCTCGAACGGCCGCACCCCCACCACGCATCCGCCCTCCACCTCGGCGAGAAAGGCGCCCCAATGGGAATGGTTGCGGACGAGACGGACGGCCATGGCATACCCTCGCGGATGATGAGAAGCGCACCTTAATGCAAAGCGCGCGAAAGCGGAAACCGGGCGAAAGCCGGGCGAGCAGCCGGATCCGGAGACGATCAGGGGCCGCGATTGACCGTTTCGGTGAATCCCCCTATCAACGAACCAAAGCGGCCCCCACCGACGCATCGATACGGGAGACAGCGACCATCATGGCGAAAACCAGGGCCAACGGGATCGAGTTCAACTACGACATCTCCGGGCGCGAGGGGGCGCCGTGGATCACCTTCTCCAACTCGCTCGGCACCAACATCCACATGTGGGACGAGCAGGCGGACCTGCTCGCCGGCGACTGGCGCGTGCTGCGCTACGACCAGCGCGGCCATGGCGGGACAGAGGTCTCCCCCGGCCCCTACGACTTCGAGCAGCTCACCGCCGACGTGGTGGCGCTGTGGGATGCGCTGGGCATCAGGCAGAGCGTGTTCTGCGGCCTGTCCATGGGCGGCATCACCGGCATCGGGCTGGTGCTGAACCATGCCGACCGGGTGCGGGCCTTTATCGGCGCCGACTGCCGCTGCGATTCCCCGCCCGGCTTCCGCGAGGCGTGGGACGAGCGCATCGCCCAGGCGAAGGAGTTCGGCATGGAAGGCATGACCGACCGCACGGTCAATCGCTGGTTCACCGAACGGTTCCGCAAGGCCAGCCCGGCCGTCATCGACAAGGTGAAGCAGATGATCCGCACGACGCCGCAGGCCGGCTTCATCGCCTCCTGCCAGGCGCTGCAGAATATCGAGTACCGCGCGCGGCTGCCCGAGATCACGGTGCCGACCATGTACTGCTGCGGCGAGGAGGACGGGGCGGCCAACCCCGATTACATGCGCCCCATGCACGAGACGACGCCCGGTTCGAAGTTCGAGGCGATCGAGGACGCGGGGCACATCTCCAACATGGAGAACCCGCCGCGGTTCAATGCCATCATGACCGGATTTCTCGAAAGCCTGTAGGCGGCCCGAAGGCCGGGTCGCGGCCGGAAAGGGGCGCGGCGCATCATGGTGAGATTATCGCGACGATCCTTTCTCGCAGCCGGCGGCGCGCTGGCGCTGACCGGTCTCGTCCGTCCGGGTCGCGCCGCAACCCCCCGCGAGCTGCGCCTGACGCCGCGCGCCGGCACGGCGGCACTGGCCGGGCCGGGCTGGCCGCAGACCGAAATACTCGGCTATGACGGGCGCGCACCCGGCCCCGAGATCCGCGTCCGCCAGGGCGACCGGCTGCGCATCGCCGTGCGCAACGAGTTGGTGGAAGAGACCACGGTGCACTGGCACGGCATTCGACTGCCGATCGCCATGGACGGGGTGCCCGGACTGTCGCAGAACCCGATCCCGCCCGGGGGAACGTTTCTTTACGACTTCGAGGTACCCGACGCCGGCACCTACTGGTACCACCCGCACGTGCGCGGCTTCGAGCAGATCGACCGCGGGCTCGCCGGCGCGCTGGTCGTCGAGGAGCCGGACCCGCCGGCCGTGGACCGCGACGTGGTGTGGCTGCTGGACGACTGGCGGCTCGGCCGCGACGCGCAGATCACCGACGATTTCGGCGTGCTCATGGACATCTCGCACGGCGGGCGCATCGGCAACACCGTCACCATCAACGGCGCGGCGCCGGACGGCTTCGCCCTGCGTGCCGGCGAACGCATCCGGCTGCGACTCATCAACGCCGCCAACGGGCGGCTGTTCTCGCTGCTGTTCGAGGGACATGCGCCGCAGGTGATCGCCTGGGACGGACAGCCCACCCCGCCGCACGTGCCCGCCGGCGAGCGCATCGTGCTCGGCCCCGCCATGCGCGCTGACCTGATCCTCGACGCCACGGGCACGCCGGGCCAGCGCTACCGCGTGGTGGACGACTTCTACCGCGCCCGCGCCTACCGGCTGACCGACCTCGCCTACGCCGACGCGCCGCCGCGGCGTGGGGCGCTGCCGCCGGTGCCGGCGCTCCCGCGCAATACCCAGCCCGAACCCGACCTCGCCGACCCGATCCGCCATACCATCACCCTGACGGGTGGCATGATGGGGCGCATGTCGGAGGCGACGCTCGGCGGCAAACGGCTGGATGCCCGCAGCCTGATGATGCGCGGCAAGGCCTGGGCGCTCAACGGCGTGGCCGCCGAGGGCACGATGGAAAAGCCGCTGTTCATCCTGCCGCGGCGCCGGACCTGCGTGCTGACCATGATCAACGACACTGCATGGCCGCATCCCATGCATCTGCACGGGCTGCCCATGAAGCCGCTGACCCGCCAGGGCCGCCCGCCGCCGCGCGCGGAATGGCGCGACACGGTTCTGCTCATGCCCGGCGAGCGGGTGGAGATGGGCATCGTCGCCGACAATCCCGGCGACTGGCTGTTCCACTGTCACATTGCCGAGCACATGGAAGGCGGCATGATGGGCGTGATCCGGGTGGACTGAGCCCCCGTGACAGGACCGGACCCCGCGGCTATACCGTCCCGACACGAGACGTTCTGACCCAGGGAGAAAACGCATGCCCGTCAACATCCGCCGCATCGTCACCGGCCACGACGCCAAAGGCACCGCTATCGCGGTCGCCGACGGCCCGACGCCGAACACCAAGGAATCCCCCAACCGGCCGGGCGTGCGCTTCCACAATGTCTGGCGGATCGAATCGACGCCGGCCCCCATCAACGGACCGGCGGAAACGGCGCCCGCCGGCAAGGACATCCCTTTGCCGCCGCCGAAGAACGGCAGCGTCATGCGCATCATCGAGTTCCCGCCTGAGAGCACCTACATCGACAGGGTGAGCGCCGACATGGCGCAGAAAGCCTTCACCGAGGTAGGCGCCGGCCACGCGCTGCAGAGCGGCACCGGCAAGGCGCAGCATCCCTTCATGCACAAGACCAGGACGGTGGACTACGGCATCGTGCTGGAGGGCGAGATCGTCATGGTGCTGGACGACTCGGAGGTGCCGATGAAGAAGAACGACGTGTGTATCCAGCGCGGCACCAACCACGCCTGGTCCAACCGCTCGGACAAGCCCTGCCTGATGGCGTTCATCCTGGTGGACGGCGAGGAATAGCGGGGAACGGGCGTTCGACCGAACCACGGAGACAGATCATGGTGACCCTCTATCACAACCCGCGTTGCAGCAAGTCGCGCGCCGCGCTCAGGCTGCTGCAGGACAGGGGCATCGAGCCGGAGATCGTCGAATACCTCAAGACCCCGCCAAGCGCCGCCGAGCTGGACGGTTTCCTCAGGAAGCTGAAGATGGAGCCGCGCGCGCTGATGCGCCGCACGGAGGAGCCCTACAAAAGGCTTGGCCTCGACGACGAAGGGAAGACCCGCGACCAGCTCATCCGCGCCATGGTGGACAACCCCATCCTGATCGAGCGCCCAATCGTGGTGAACGGCGCCAGGGTCGCCCTCGGCCGCCCGCCGGAGACCGTACTCACCGTGCTGTAGCGGGACGGCGCGCCGGCTCCGGGCGGATCGGGACGGGCCGCTATTCGGCGATGGAGACCTTTTTCGGATCCGTCGCCGGCGTCGCCGCGGCGCCGCCGATGAAGGCGTTGCAGCGGTCGCGCGCTTCCGAGTCGCGCATCTGCACCGGCGGGCTTTTCATGTAGTAGGCAGAGACCGCCTCGAGCGGCCCGGCGAGGCCGCGGTCGATGGCGAGCCGGGCGCAGCGCACGGCGTCGATCACCACCCCGGCGCTGTTGGGGGAATCCTGCACCGACAGGCGCAGTTCCAGCTCGATGGGCGCGCCGCCGAAGCCCTCGCCCTCCATGCGGATGAAGCACACCTTGTTGTCGGCCTGCCACGGCACGTAGTCGGACGGGCCGATGTGGATGTTGCGCGCGTCAAGCCGCTGGTCGAGCTGCGACTGGACGGATTCGGTCTTCGAGCGCTTCTTGGAGCTGAGCCGCTCGCGCGCCAGCATGTTGAGGAAGTCCGTATTGCCGCCGGTGTTGAGCTGGTAGGTGCGGTTGAGCCGCGTGCCGCGGTCGGCGAACAGCCGCGCCAGGGCGCGATGGACGATGGTAGCGCCCACCTGGCTCTTGATGTCGTCGCCCACCACCGGCACCCCGGCGTCGCGGAAGCGGCCGGCCCAGACGGGATCGGAGGCGATGAAGACCGGCACGCAGTTGACCATGGCGACGCGCGCATCGAGGCAGGCGCGGGCGTAGTGCTCCACCGCCTGCTCGGAGCCGACGGGAAGGTAGCACACCAGCACCTCGGCGCCGGAGTCGCGCAGCACGGCGGCCACGTTGACCGGCTCGGCCATGGCGGGACGGAAGGTGTCCTCGTCCGGGTAGTCGCGCATGTGCGGCGCCACGCCGTCGAGGATCGGCCCCATCTGCACGGTCACGTCGCTCGGCGGGAGGTCCTTCTGAAACACCAAGGTGCAGTTGGGCCGCGAGAAAACGGCCTCCTCCAGCGGCCGCCCCACCTTGCGGCGGTCGATGTCGAAGGCGGCGACGACCTCGATCGCGCCCGGCCCCCAGCCGCCGATCTCCGGCTGCATCAGCCCGGCGCAGGTCTCGGACCCGCGCCCGCTGTAATAGGCGATTCCCTGGATGAGCGAACTCGCGCAGTTACCGACGCCGGCGATCGCGATTTTTATGGTTGTCATGCCGCAAATCTCCCGGAACCCATGGTCTTCCCGACAATCCGACCCCGTTGCGGCCGGCGGCCCTCGTTCAACCGGGACCGCCGCACGATCTCGGATCGTAAACCGGCCCCCGGAACCGCCGTCCGGATGCCGGCGTGCACGCCCCTGTTCGCGCGTCGTGTGTTTATCCCGACGTTATTCCTTGATATTTTTCCGGCGTCTATCTTGTCAAGCCAATCGCCGAATAGCCACGCCGAAATGCGCCTGCCCGCCCGGCGGCCAGGTTCGACAACCCCGGATCATCGCCCATGAATGATCTTCCCGTCCTCGCCCGCGCTTCCCAGCCGCCCGCCGCCGCGAGACGCGAGACGCGCACCGTCCGCCACGGGCGGACGCTGGTGGACGACTATGGCTGGCTGCGCGATCCCGACTGGCAGCGGGTGATGCGCGAGCCCGCGGCGCTCGACCCGGCGATCCGCGCCCACCTGAACGCCGAGAATGCCCATGCCGAAACCGTCCTAGCGCCGACGGAACCGTTGCAACAGGCCCTCTACGAGGAGATGAAGGCGCGCATCAGGGAGGATGATTCCACCGTCCCGGCGCGCGACGGCGACTGGACCTATTACCGGCGCTTCGCCACCGGCGGCCAGTACCCCGTCTTCTGCCGCCGGCCGGCGGCCGGCGGCTCCGGCGAACAGGTGCTGCTCGACGGCAACAGCGAGGCCGAAGGCGCCGCCTTCTTCCACGTGGCCGACGCCGCCCATTCGCCTGACCACCGGCTGTTCGCCTGGGCGGTCGACGCCAACGGCTCCGAATACCACACCATAATGGTCCGGGATCTCGCCAGCGGCGAGGTACTGCCCGACCGGCTGACGGACGGGCGCGGCGATTTCGTCTGGGCCAATGACGGGCGCACCCTGTTCTATACGGTGCTGGACGAGCACCACCGGCCCTGCCGCATCATGCGCCACCGGGTCGGCACCCAAGCCGGCGACGACACGGTGGTTTACGAGGAGCCCGACCCGGGCTTCTACCTGGTGATCGGCCGCAGCGAAAGCCGGCGGTTCATCGTCATTTCGTCGCACGACCATGCCGATACGGCCGAGGTGCACCTGGTGGATGCCGACCGTCCGGAGATACCGGCGCGGCTGCTGCTGCCGCGCCGGACCGGGTTGCGCTACGAAGTTTCCGACCACGGCGACCGCTTCTTCATCCTGACCAACGCCGATGGGGCAGAGGATTTCCGCATCGTCGAGGCGCCCGTTGGCGATCCCGCGCCGTCCGCCTGGCGCGATGTCGTTCCCCACCGGCCCGGCCGGCTGATCCGTTCGATGCTGCTGTTCCGCGACTGGCTGGTGCGGCTGGAACGCAGCGAGGGGCTGTCGCTGATCGTGGTGCGCGAACTCGCCGACGGCAGCGAGCACGAAATCGCAATGGACGAGGAGGCCTATTCGCTCGGCCTGGTGCCGGGGTTCGAGTTCGCCAGCGACACGCTGCGCTTCACCTATTCCTCGCCGACCACGCCGCAGCGCACCTTCGACTACGACATGCGCAGGCGCGCACGCACCCTGCTCAAGGAGCAGGAGGTGCCAAGCGGCCACGATCCGTCGCGCCATGTGTGCCGCCGGCTGTTCGCCACCGGACATGACGGCGCGCGCGTGCCGGTCACCGTGCTGCACCGGCGCGACCGGCCCCTCGACGGCAGCGCGCCGCTGCTTCTCTATGGCTACGGCGCCTACGGCTTCGCCATTCCGGCGGCGTTCAATCCCAACGTGCTCAGCTTGGTGGACCGCGGCGTCGCCTATGCCGTCGCCCATATCCGCGGCGGCACCGACATGGGCTACCGCTGGTATCTCGACGGCAAGCTGACGAAGAAGAAGAACACCTTCAGCGACTTCATCGCCTGCGCCGAGCACCTGATCGCCCACGGCTACGCAGCGAAGGGCAACATCGTCGCCATGGGACGCAGCGCGGGCGGGTTGCTCATGGGCGCGGTCGCCAACATGCGCCCCGAATTGTTCCGCGCCATCATCGCCGAGGTGCCGTTCGTCGACGTGCTCAACACCATGTCGGACGACACCCTGCCGCTCACACCGCCGGAATGGGTGGAATGGGGCAACCCCATCGAGGACGCCGACGCCTTCCGCACCATCGCCGACTACTGCCCCTATACCAACATCAGGCGCCAGGCCTATCCGCACGTGCTGGCGACCGGCGGGCTCACCGACCCGCGCGTCACCTACTGGGAGCCGGCCAAGTGGGTGGCGAAGCTGCGCGCGCACAACAGTGCCGACACGCAGGTTCTCCTGTGGCTCAACATGGAGGCAGGGCACGGCGGTGCCTCGGGACGCTTCGACCGGCTGCGCGAGGTGGCGCTGTCCTATGCCTTCGCGCTGGCGGCCTGCGGGAAGAATTCATGAGCCGGGGCTTTTCCCCGCCGGCATCGACTGGTCGCGCCCGACCGACGCCGAGCTTGACGCCATGCCCGGGGTGAAGGCGTTGCGGCGGCAGGAGAGATCCGTTCGCGCTGGTCGAGGCCGCATCGTGCAGCCCCGGGTCCCGGCTCGCGCGCCCTTCGGGCGCTTGGCCGGGACGACAGGATTTTCCTGGATACGATCTCCGCAGGATATCGTCGTCCCGGGCGCGGTGCAGCGCGAAACGGTGCACCGCAGACCCGGGACCCGACGCCGTACCGTCCGTTCGTGCCGCGCGCGATGTCGCGGCGGCGACGCGGTCACAGCCCGGTGCTGCCGAGGCCATCGACGATGTACTGCACGGCGAGGGCGGCCAGCAGCACGCCCATGACACGCATGATGACATTGACGCCGGTGACGCCGAGAAAGCGGCTGACGCTGCCGGCGGCCAGCAGCAGGCCCCAGGTCAGCAGCATCACCGCCAGCAGCGCCGCGATCACCGCCGCCTCCACCAGCAGGTCTCCATGCGCCTCGGCCATGCGCAGGATCGCCGCCCCCATCGCGCCCGGACCGGCGATCAGCGGCGTCGCCATGGGGAACACCGACACATCGGTGCGTTCCCCCGCCTCCTCGGATTCCTCGGCCGTGGTGGAGGTGACGCCGGAATGGCGCGCGAACACCATGTCGATGGCGATGAGCAGTAGCAGGATGCCGCCGGAGATACGCAGCGCCGGCAGGCCGACGCCGAGCCAGCGCAGCACGTCGCTGCCGAACAGGGCGAAGACGAGCAGGATCGCCGTCGCCACCAGCACCGCCTTGCCCGCCATGCGCCGCCGGCGGACCGGCCGCACCCGTATCGTCATGGCGGCATAGATCGCCGCCACGTCGACCGGTGCGACGGTGGCGAAGAAGGTGGTGAAGGCAAGAATGGCGGCTTCGATCACGGACGTGAGCCTAGTACCACAACCCGGTGGCGCGCCAGCGCGGCCGGCCGGTGACGGCGGGAATGTGACGGACCAGGGTCACCGGGCGCTCTTCGCCGTATTCCCCTTCGTCGGCCGGGTAGAGGGCGAGCAGCCGGCAGATCCGCTCGGCGATGGGCGGATGGGTGCGCAGCAGAGACGGATCGGGCAGGCGCCGGCCGGGAAAAAGGATGCGCTCCCACGAGCCCGCTTCCAGCCGCTCCAGCTTGTCGAGGGCGGAGGCGAGCCCGGCAGGATCGCCGGTCAGCCCGGCAGCGTCGAGATCGGCGTCGTATTCGCGCGCACGCGACAGGGCAAGCTGCAGCAGGCTGCCGATGGAGGGCGCGGCCATGAGCAGAACGATCAGCAGCAGCGGCAGGTCCACCAGCCCGACAAGAACCAGCGGCAGCGAGACGAACAGCAGCATCCCGCCCGCGTAGGCCATCAGCCCGGTCAGCCGGCTGATGGAATCGGCGAGGTTCATGATCCACAAGTCGTTGTTGCGCACATGGCTGATCTCGTGCGCCAGCACGCCGGCGAGTTCGCGCAGGGTGAGCACGCGCAGCATGCCGTCGGTGACGGCGATGGCGGCCTCGTCACGCCCGCCCAGGGTGAACGCGTTGACGGTCCTGCTCGGAACGTACCAGAGTACCGGCATGTGGCCCAGCCCAGCACGTTCCGTCAGCCGTCGCAGCACGGCGTATCCGTCCGGGAAATCGTCGCGGCCGAGACGGCGCGCACCGTACAGCCCCAGCACCAGCCGCGGCGACACGCGCGGGCTCAGCGCAAGCGCAATGCCCCAGCCGATCATGCCCCAAAGGGCAGCATCGGGACCGAACACCAGAACCATGCAGCCGGCCAGCAGCGCCAGCAGCCCACCGAGCAGCAGCGCCGACTGGACCAGATTGCGCAGCTTGTGGCGGCGGCGCTGGCGATCATCGAGCATGGCGGCACCGCGACGGGGCAACATGGACGATACGACTCGAACATGGTTACGGCACTCCTGAGATAGGATGTACCGGCGCTCGGCTCAACCGCCGGGACGGCGACGGCGGCCGCAGCCGCCGTCCTGTCCGTCTTCGCAGGGCGATTCGCCGCTACTTGATCGCCGCCTTTGTCCTGGCGATCACCGATTCCGGCGCGCTCACGGTCTTCAGCACCAGCGCCCTGATCTCGTCGGCGTAGCGCGGCGCGATGTCGACCTTGTGCTTCTTCGCCGCGGCAATGAACCTGGGGTCCTTGACCAGGCTGTCGAACGCCTTCTGCACGCCGGCGACGCGCGGCGCCGGCACGCCGGGCGGCATGACGAACACCCGGCCGAGGGTGGAGCCGGAGCCGACGAATTCGAAGATGGCGCGCGTCTCGTCGTCGGGCGCGAGATCGACCAGCCGCGGCACGTCGGTGAGGCCGGGCTCCTTGAACAGGCCGCTCTGGGCGAGCACCGCGATCTGCTTGCGGTCGATCCAGTACTGCTTGGTGCTGACGATGCCCTCCCACGACGCGGCGCGGCCGTGCAGTTCGCCCTGCTCCATGGCGATATGAATGTTGCCCGTTCCCTTGTAGCCGGTCACGATCTTGAACTTCGTGCCGAGGAAGGCGTTCATCAGCGCCGGGGTGATGTAGGTCTCCGAGCTCTTGCCGGTGGAGCCCATCACCACCTGGGTCTTCTTCACCCCCTCTATGGTCGTGGCCGGCGCGGTGTGCCAGATCGCCACCACGCTGTTGATCGGCGCGGTGGAGATCAGCCAGTTGAACTTGCGCACGTCGTACTTGACGCTCGGCCGCCTGATCGCCTGCTCGACCGCCACGTATTTGAGCAGCTGAGCCATGACCGTGCCGTCCCTGGGCGCGGCGTTGTAGACGTAGTTGGCCGCCTTGGCGCCGCCGGCACCGGGCATGAACTGGGCGACCACCGTCGGCTTGCCGGGAATGTGGCGACCGATGTGATCGGCCACCAGCCGGCCATAGACGCCGTAGGAGCCGCCGCCACCGGCAGCGCTCAGGAGCACCACGGTCTTGCCGGCGTAGAAATCCGCGACCTCGTCGGCTGCCGCCGAGGTCGCGAACAATACCGCCGTCGCGGACAGGACCGCCTTGACAAATCGGCCGTGAGTCATTGCTTTCTCCTCGTTCGTTCGAGTTTGCGGATGACGTCCGCTGCCGTCACGCCAACGGCCAGGTGTCCGCTCTGGCCCCGATTTTCCCGACGCGGTGCGGCCCCGGATCCCGGGTCTGCGGTGCGCCGCTCCGCGGCTTGACCGCACCCGGGATGATGGTGGTCTTGGTCGGCGACCCTACTTGATCGCCGCCTTGGTCCTGGCGATCACCGACTCCGGCGCGCTCACGGTCTTCAGTACCAGCGCCCTGATCTCGTCGGCGTAGCGCGGCGCGATGTCGACCTTGTGTTTTTTCGCGGCCGCCATGAACTTCGGGTCCTTCACCAGCGCCTCGAACGCCTTCTGCACGGCGGCGACGCGTGGCGCCGGCACGCCCGGCGGCATGACGAACACGCGGCCGAGGGTGGAGCCGGAGCCGACGAACTCGAAGAGGGCGCGCGTCTCGTCGTCGGGCGCGAGATCCACCAGCCGCGGCACGCTTTCGATATCGGGCTCCTTGAACAGCCCGCTCTGGGCAAGCACCGCGATCTGCTTGCGGTCGACCCAGTACTGCTTGGTGCTGACGATGCTCTCCCACGATGCGGCGCGGCCGTGCAGCTCGCCCTGCTCCATCGCCACGTGGATGGTGCCGGTTCCCTTGTAGCCGGTCACGATCTTGAACTTCGTGCCGAGGAAGGCGTTCATCAGCGCCGGGGTGATGTAGGTCTCCGAGCTCTTGCCGGTGGAGCCCATTACCACCTGGGTCTTCTTCACCCCCTCTATGGTGGTGGCCGGCGCGGTGTGCCAGATCGCCACCACGCTGTTGATCGGCGCGGTGGAGATCAGCCAGTTGAACTTGCGCACGTCGTACTTGACGCTCGGCCGCCTGATCGCCTGTTCGACCGCCACGTATTTGAGCAGAAGGCCCATGACGGTCCCGTCCTTGGGGGCCGCGTTGTAGACGTAATTCGCCGCCTTGGCGCCGCCGGCACCGGGCATGAACTGGGCGACGACCGTCGGCTTGCCGGGAATGTGCCGGCCGAGATGCTCGGCCACCAGCCGGCCGTAGACGCCGTACGAGCCGCCGCCACCGGCGGCGCCGATGAGCTGGATGGTCTTGCCCGAATAGTAATCCGCAACCTCATCCGCAGCCGCCGGTAACGCGGCGAACATCAGCGCCGTGGCGGATATGGTGGCCGTGATCAGTCTGTCGTGGTGCATCAATCTTCTCCCTGATTGCCTGAGTTGCCGGATGGCGGCCGATGCCGTCATTGCAGCAGCCAGGAAAACTTCTCGCGCGCCCGGCGCGCGCTCTCCGCGCTCGGCACGTTGGTTTCGGGGAATCGGTCGCGCCAGTGGAAGGGCCGGCAGGCATCGACGATGGCCCGGTTGTTGGTGAGGTTGCCCTTGGCGCGCTCCCACGGCGTCACCGTCGGATCGGCCGGCGAGGTCCAGCCGCCGCGGAAGTAATCCACGTCGCGCACCGGATCGGCGAAAAACAGCCAGGCCCACAGCAGCTCGTCCTGGTCGGACACGTCGATGTCATCGTCGACCACCACGATCCACTTGGTGGCGTAGGCGCCGAGCAGGCACGACGCCGCCACCTGCCCCGCCTGGCGGGCATGGCCGGGATAGCGCTGGGTGATGGAGACGCCGATGAGCATGCGCGCGCCGCCCACCTCGTGGCACCACACGGCCTTGACATCGGGTACGCCCGCATCCTGCAGGTTCTTCTTCATCATGGCCGAGCGCAGCACTGCGGTAAGCCGCGCGTACTCGTCCGGCGGACGCTGCGGCGGGCAGCCGAGCAGGATGGGATCGTTGCGGTGGCAGACGGCGGTCACCTCGACCAGCGGCCGCCGCCGTCCCGCCTCGGTGTAGGTGCCGGTCCAGTCGCCGAACGGCCCTTCGGGAACCATGGCCTCCGGATCGACAAACCCCTCGATGACGATCTCGGCACGGGCGGGAATGGGCAGGCCGGTGGTCGGTCCGCTGACCACGGATACCGGGCGCCCGCGCAGCCCGCCCACCACGTCGTATTCGCTCACCCCGTCGGGCAGCTCGCTGCCGCCCATGAGAAAGAGGAGCGGGTCGCCGCCCACCACCATGGCGACCGGCATCTTCTCGCCGCGCTTCGCCCACAGCTCGTGGTGGACGCGGCCGTGCTTGCCGGGCGCGGCGTTGTAGGCAACGGAGCGCGCGCCCTTGACCATGATCCGGTAGCAGCCAAGATTGATCCAGCCGGTGTCGGGGTGGCGCGACACGTTGAAGCAGCCGGTACCGATGTATCGCCCGCCGTCCTTTTCGTGCCATTGCGGCGCGGGAAAGAGCCCAAGGTCTATGGCCTCGCCGGTAAGCACGTTCTCCAGCACCGGGCCGGCGTTCACCGTTTCACAGGGAATCAGCCGCTGGTCGAGCAGGCACGATTCCATGAACGCCTCGCTCAGCTCCACCTTGCTCAGCTCGGACGGGAAACCCAGGGTCGCGCGCATGCGGCTGCCGCCGAAGATGTTGGTGACGACGCGGAAGCCCTTGGCGCAGCCCGGCACCTCGTCGAACAGCACGGCGGGCGCGTCCTCGCTGTGGGACACCAGCTCGGCCGCCATGCCGATCTCTTCCTGCCAGCTGGCGCCCGTCACGGTGCGCAACTCGCCGAGCCCGTCGGCAATCGCCAACCACTCGCGCAGATCGTCATACGCGATCCGGTGAGCCAGGTTGCTGCCCGTCATCGGCGCATCCCCTCGTTCGCTTTGGGCCGCGGCGCGAAGCGGCCGCCGATATCCTGCCACCGCCACCCGTTGGCAACAACCGGCACGGCGCAAAAATTGCGTGCGACGGGCATTTGACCGCTGCCCGCCGCCTTTCTAGGATGAACAGCGGAAGGCCGGCCGCTCGGCGACGCCCAATTCAGTACAGGTACAATCGATTGCAGTCCGAAAGGTCGTACCGGTCGGCACCCGAAACAAAGGGAGACACCGTCATGAAGCAAGGATTCCACAGCGCGCGCATAGCGATCGCGGCAGCGGCCGTCGCCGCCATCGTCGCGGCCGGCGCCCAGGCCAGGACACTGACCATGGCGACCGACAAGGTGGGCAGCACTTTCAACGCCATCGGCGCCGGCCTCGCCAAGATCGTTACCGAGGGCGGCAAGGACCGCGTCGTGGTCAAAGCGTTCGCCGGACCCGATGCCTATCTCGGCGCTCTGCAGCAGGGCGAGGTAGATCTGGCCGCGCTCTCGGCATCGACCGCGTGGACCTCCTATCACGGCAAGAACCGGGCGAAGCGGCGTTACGACAAGCTGCGCATCCTCCGCTCCGCCGATGGCGGGGTCCGGCTCACCTTCCTGGTGGCGGAGAAATCCGGTATCCGCAGCGTCAAGGATCTCAAGGGCCGCAGGCTGACGGCCGGGTTCGGCGGCCACGCAGTCATTCCGCGCTCCATGGCCGGCGGCCTCGCCACCGCGGGCCTGACCTGGGACGACGTGCAAAAGGTGCCGGTCACCGGCGCGGTGGACGGCGTGCAGGCGCTCGGCGCCGGACGCGTCGACGCCTCGTGGACGTCGTACGGCATGCCCATCGCGCGCGAGGTGCACGCCCGCATCGGCGTCCGCTACCTGCCCATCGAACCGGGGCCGAAATCGCTGGCCGCGCTGCGCAAGCACATCTTCCCCGGCGTCCAGCTTGTCCTCACCAGGGCCGAGCCGAAGATCGGGCTGCCCGAGGACGCCTACCTGATTTCGTACGATTCGTACCTGGCGTCGGGTCCCGAACTCGACGGCAAGACGGTGCACTCGGTGCTGTCGGCGCTGTGGGACAATACGGACAAGCTGGTCAAGGTGCATCGCGGACTGAAGGGATTCAGCCGCGAACGGAGCGTAACCGATATCCCCATGGTGCCCTACCACCCGGCCGCCATCGCCTTCTACAAGGCGAAGGGCGTGTGGACCGCCGAGGCGCAGGCCGCCAACGACAAGGTGGTCAACGCCAAATAGCGCAGCGCTTTCCCTCCGGCAATATCGACGGGGCGGCGGCAACGCCGCCCCGTTTCATTTCGCCGGCCGTGCGCCGCGCCGCGCCCACCACAGCAGCGCAAGGGTAACGACGGCCCCCGCCAAGTGAAGCGCCAGTCCCGTTTCGCCGCGGGCCGGAGTCACGATCCAGAGGGAGCCGGCAATGAAGAACCCGGCGCGCTCCACCGCGTTCAGGGTCCGGAAAATATAGCCGGCGACCCCGATGCACAGCACGAACACGCCGACGGCCGCCGTGCCCACGCCGAGCAGGATATTGTCCCAGCTTCCGCGCAGCACCAGCGCCGGCTGATAGATCATCACGAACGGCACGATATAGGCGACGATGGCGAGCCGCATGCCGGCCCATCCGGTCGACCAGAAGTCGGTGCGTGCGATGGCGGCGGCGGCGAAGGTCGCCAGGCACACCGGCGGCGTGATCATGGAGAGCGAGCCGAAGTAGAACAGGAACAGGTGCGCCGAGATGGGAACCACGCCGAACTCGATCAGCGCCGGGGACACCAGAACGGCGAGCATCATGTAGATGATCGCCGTCGGCATACCCATGCCCAGCACCACGCACACCACGGCCGTCAGCATCAACAGCACGAACAGCGTGTCGCCCGCCGCGGTCACCAGCAGCAGCGAGAAGTTGGAACCGAGCCCCGAGACCTGCAGTACTCCGATGACAAGACCGGCAATGGCCGTAACGACGACCAGATCGATGAGCGTGCGCCCGGTTTCGATCAGGCTTTCCGCGACGCGCTGGAAGGTAGGCCGCGTCCGCGGATGCAGATACCCGATCGCCAGTACCACGGCCGCCGCCGTCACCGACGCCTTGCCCGGCTCCCAGTTCTCGAACACCAGGGTCCACACCAGCAGGGTGATCGGCGCCAGGAAGACCCAGCCGCGCCCGATGATGTCGCGCAGCCGCGGCAGCCGATCGCGCGGCAGGCCGACCAGACCCCGCTTGCCCGCCTCCAGATCCACCTGCACGAACAGCGCCAGATAGAACAGCAGCGCCGGCACGGCGGCGGCGATCACGATATCGCCGTAGGGCACGCCCAGATATTCGGCAATCAGAAAGGCGGTAATCCCCATCACGGGCGGCATGATCTGGCCGCCGGTCGAGGCAACCGCTTCGATGGCCGCCGCCATGTGCGCGGGGTACCCGCTTTTCTGCATCATGGGGATGGTGATCGGCCCGTCCATCACCACGTTGGAAACGGCGCTGCCCGAGGTGGTGCCGAACAGGCTGGAGGCGACCACCGCCACCTTCGCCGCGCCGCCGCGGTAGCGACCCATGACCGCCATGGCGAAATCGGTGAGAAAGGTGTCGCCCCTCACCGCATAGAGCAGCCGGCCGAACAGGATGAAGCCGACGATGATGCTGGCGGTGACGAAGAGCGGCAGGCCGAACAGGGCATTGCTGTCGAGATAGAGATAGGTGGCCAGCCGGTCCCATCTGGTAGCGGGCACGTTGAGGAAGCCGGGAAAAGAACCGGAAAACAGCGCGTAGAAGATGAATACCCCGGCAACCGCCACCAGCGACCAACCGAGCACCCGGCGGGTTGCGTCGAGCACCAGAACCAGCGCGATGACGCCGAGGATCCACCGTGTCGTCGTGACTGTACCGAGGTCGTAAACGAGATCGGGATAGCGGACCACCACGAAGCCGCCAACCACGACGGTGAGAACGACCGCCAGCCAGTCGTACCACGGCGGCGCGGTGCGCCGTTCGCCGGACCATGCCTTGGTGCCGATGAACACGGGGACAATGCCGAATACGAAGAACAGGGCGAGAAACTGTTCCTTGAAGATCGCGATGTCGATGTAGTGGTGCAGTTCCACCGACCACAGCACGCCAAGGGCGGTAAACGCGATCAGCAGCCCGGACTGAAGCTTCGCCAGCCCCGGTCGAAGACGCCGGAACTTGTCCGACGATTCCATGGTCACTTCCAAACCCGTCTCCCCCTTGCGGCCGTTACCCGGCGGATGTCGCCGGACCGGACCAGACCGGCCGGACGCCAGCATCGCCCTCGCCGAAGCGCCGGACGGCGCCGCGTTTGACCGGCTGGTGCCTCGTTTCTACAATAGCTGTACCGGCGGTGGTCTGCGAGACCGCAGTGCCGATCTCCATAGCGGAAAGATGGGCATCATGCGAAAGTGGATATCGTTCCCCCGCAGCGAAGGGGCGGCATCGCACCAGGCCCATGCCGACCTGCCCGATGCGACATATGAGCGCGAACTGGGCCGGGAAGGTTTCTTCGGTCCGGCGACCCACATGTATCACCGCCATCCGCCCACCGGCTGGTCGGACTGGGAGGGCCCGCTGCGTCCGCGCGCCTTCGACACCACGCGGATCGACGATCCCGGCCCCTCGCCATGGGACGCGGCGACGCTGCTGGACAACGCCCATGTCAGCATCCGGCTGTGGCGCTGCGCCGCCGCCATGGACCACCTGGTGCGCAATGCCGACGGCGACGATCTGCTGTTCGTCCACGACGGCGCCGGCGAAGTTTTCTGCGACTATGGACGGCTGGACTACGGCGAAGGCGACTACATCCTGCTGCCGCGCGGCACCATGTGGCGTCTGGCGCCGAGCGCCGCGACCACGGTGCTGTCGATCGAGGCCACCAACGACAGCTACCAGCTTCCCGAAAAGGGGATCATGGGCGAACATGCCATCTTCGACCCTGCGGTGCTGGCGGTTCCGGCGATCGACGACACCTTCCGCGCCCAGCAGGGCGACACCCCGTGGCGGCTGGTCATCAAGCGCGGCGCTACACGCAGCACCGTCACCTACCCCTACAATCCGCTCGATGCGGTGGGGTGGAAGGGCACGCTGATGCCGGTGCGGCTCAACTGGCGCGACATCCGGCCGCTGATGAGCCACCGGTACCATGTGCCGCCGTCGGCGCACGCCTGCTTCCTCGCCGGACGGTTCATGGTGGCGACGTTCTGCCCGCGCCCGATGGAAAGCGATCCCGGCGCCCTGAAGGTGCCGTTCTTCCACAACAACGACGACTATGACGAGGTGATTTTCTATCACCAGGGCAGCTTCTTCAGCCGCGACAACATCCGTCCCGGCATGATCACCCTGCACCCGTGCGGCTTCCCGCACGGCCCGCACCCCAAGGCGCTGGCCGCGGGTACGGCCACCACGCGCAAGGAAACCGACGAGGTGGCGGTGATGATCGATGTCCGCGACCGGCTCGGCATCGCCCCCGCGGCGGAAGGCTGCGAATGGACCGGCTATGTCGCCTCGTGGGGCGGTATGCCGGACCGGCGCGAAGCCGCGGAATAGATGGATCGCACGCGCATGAAGCTTGCATCGCTGAAGCACGGGCGCGACGGCCGGCTCGTCGTCGTGAGCGACGGCCTGACCGCCATGGTTCCGGCGGAGTCCGTCGCGCCGACCCTGCAAGCGGCACTCGAGGACTGGCCGACGATCGAGCCGCGCCTGCGGGACGTGGCGACCGAGCTTGCCGCCGGCAAACGCCGGGACGCGATGCCATTCGATCCGGCGGCCTGCGCCTCGCCGCTGCCGCGCGCCTACCAGTGGGCCGACGGCAGCGTCTACCTCAATCACATGGAACTGGTACGCAGGTCGCGCGGGGCCGAGCTGCCGGAGAGCTATTTCAGCGATCCGCTCATGTACCAGGGCGGCTCGGACGTACTGATCGGTCCGTGCGACGACATCGCCGTTGCCGACGAAGCCTGGGGCATCGACCTGGAGGCGGAGGTGGCGGTCATCACCGACGACGTGCCTATGGGTATCTCGCCCGAGGCGGCACGCAACCACATCAAGCTGGTGCTCCTGGTCAACGACGTCTCGCTGCGCAATCTGATCCCGGGCGAGCTGGGCAAGGGGTTCGGATTCTTTCACGGCAAGCCGGCCACCGCATTTTCGCCGGTCGCGGTGACGCCGGACGCGCTGGGCGATGCGTGGGACGGCACCAGGCTGCACGGCCGGCTGCGCGTCGAGATCAACGGCACGTGGCTGGGCGACCCCGACGCCGGAGCCGACATGTATTTCGACTTCGCCCGGCTCATCGCCCACGCCGCGAAGACACGCCATCTCTGCGCCGGCACCATCGTCGGCTCGGGCACGGTGTCGAACCGCGACCGCGCCCGGGGCTCGTGCTGCCTGGCCGAGGTGCGCACCATCGAGACCATCGAGACCGGCAGCGCGACGACGCCCTATCTGAGGTTCGGCGACCGGGTGCGCATCGAGATGAAGGATTCCGCCGGCGCGTCCATCTTCGGCGCCATCGACCAGAAGGTCGTACGCTACGCCCCGCCGGGCTGAGGCCCGGCTGCGGCATCCACGGAGAAGCTTCGATGAGGATTGCCCCCGCCCTGCCCGAACGCTGCCCATGGTACCTGCGGCCGTTCTTCCGGCGGCAGAAGCGCGTCTACGGGGCGGTTCTCGACGCCTCGCTGATGTGGGCGCGCGTGCCGCGGCTGTTCCTGGCGGTGGCCGCCCTCTATGGCGCCATCGACCGCCGGTCGTCGCCGGTGCCACCGGCGCTGCGCTCGCTTCTCACCGTACGCATCTCGCAGATCAATCACTGTGCCTTCTGCGTCGATGTCAACACGAAGACGCTGCTTGAACGCGGCATAGGCGAGGAAAAGGCCCACGCTCTGGCCGAGTGGCGCACCAGCCCGCTGTTCGACGAGCGCGAGCGCGCCGCCCTCGACTACGCCGAGGCGATGACGTTCTCCGACCGCCAGGTGGACGACGCGCTGATGGCGCAGATGAAGCGCCATTTCGACGACGATGCGGTATTCGATCTTACCGCGCTGATCGGATTCCAGAACATGTCGAGCAAGGTCAATGCCGCTCTCGACGTGCCCGCACAGGGCTTCTGCCGCCTGCCCGGCGCGACATAGGCCGCGGCGCGAACCTTGCCGGCGCCGACCGGTCTTCTTATTTCCCTTGCATGAGCCACACCCAGCATATCCTCACCGTGCGCGCGCCCGCGCGCGGGCTGCACGAGATCACCGGCGAGGTCGCCGGATGGGTGACGCGGCAGGGCACCGGTCCCGGATTGCTGACCCTGTTCATCCGCCACACTTCGGCCTCGCTGATGATCCAGGAAAATGCCGATCCCGACGTGCTGACCGATCTGGAAAAGTTTTTCGACGGGCTGGCCCCCGAGGACGAGCGACTGTACCGCCACACGGCGGAAGGGGCGGACGACATGCCGGCCCACATCAAGGGAGCGCTGACCCAGACACATCTTTCCATTCCTGTCGCCGGGGGCCGGATTCTCCTCGGCCGCTGGCAGGGCATCTACCTGTTCGAGCACCGCCGCGGGCCACGGGCGCGCGAGATCGTGCTCCATCTGGCAGCCGACTGATCCCCGACGCCCGCTGTTGCATCGCCCGGTCGGCGGGAGTACCCAAGGCCCCAGCGGAATCCACGCACGAGCACAGGCGCTACCTCCATGGCCCGTATCGTCCTCGCCCTCGGCACGTCGCACAGTCCGGCGCTCAACACCACCCTGGACGAATATATTCACCACGCCGACCGCGACCGCGACCGTGGCTGGCAGCTCGACAAGGACGGCAACCCCTGTTCCTACGAGGAACTGGTCGCCCGCGCCGATGCGCATGTGCGAAACGAGATACGCCCCGAGACGCTGGGTCGGCGCATCGACGCCTGCTGCGACAACATCGCCCGCCTGGCGGAGATCCTGCGCGCGACGCCGCTGGATGCGCTGATCGTCATCGGCGACGACCAGAAGGAGCAGTACCATGAAGACAACATGCCGGCGCTGCTGGTCTACTGGGGCGAAACCATCCGCAACGGGGTGCTGCCGCTCCCACCTTCCGCTCCCGCGCACTGGCGCCGCGCGCGCCAGCAATTCCACGAGATCGATGCGCCCCGCGACTACCCCGTGGCAGCGGCGTTGGGTCGGCACCTGATCGAAAGCCTGATCGACCGGGAGTTCGACGTCGCCCACTCGCGCAAGCTGTCGAGCGAGATCGGCGAAGGACACGCCTTCGGCTTCGTTCACCGCCGGCTCATGGATGAGCATATCGTGCCCATGGTGCCGATCGTGCTCAACACCTACTACCCGCCCAACCAGCCCCGGCCGCGGCGCTGCTACGCGCTCGGCCGGGCCATCCGCGAGGCGGTGGAAGGCTGGAACGGCGACGCGCGGGTCGGCATCGTCGCGTCGGGCGGCCTGAGCCATTTCACCGTGGACGAGGAACTGGACAACATGGTCCTCGACGCCTGCCGCGACCACGATGCCGAGGCGCTATGCACGATTCCGGTGCGCAAGCTCAATTCGGGCAATTCGGAGATCCGCAACTGGATCGCGGTGGCCGGCGCGGCGGAGGGACTGAACGTCGCCTGGTCCGACTACCAGCCCTGCTACCGCTCCGAGGCCGGTACCGGTTGCGGCATGGCGTTCGCGGTATGGTCGTAGGTCGGTTCCGATGACGATCGACCTGCACTGCCACTACGTTCCGCAGGCGCTCGCAGACTCCCTGCGCGTGCGTCGCGATCCGCCGTGGATCGAGCGGCAGGAAGGCGGCGGCGAAATTCTGCATCTTCCGGTCGGCCGTCTGGCCTTCCACGACGGCTATACCGACATGGCGGCGCGCCTCGCATTCATGGACCGGCTGGGCATCGACCGCCAGGTTCTGTCATTCCCCGGCCTGTTCGGGCTCGACAGCCTGCCGGTGGCGGAGTGCGGCGAGATGCTGGCGGCCTGGAACGACGATGTCGCGGCCCTGTGCGCCCGCCATCCCGACCGCTTCGCCGGCATCGCCGCCCTGCCGCTGGCGGACATGGAAGCGGCGGCGCGCGAATACCGCCGCGCGCGCACCGGGCTTGGCCTCTCCGGCGTCATCCTGCCGGTCAACGGCTTCGTCAGCGTGGCCGAGGCGGAACGGTTCCGTCCCCTGCTCGACACGGTGAACCGGCTCGGCGGCCACGTTTTCATCCACCCCGGCCGCCGTCCGGACCAGGCGCCGCCGCCGGGCAGCCGCGCGCCCGAATACCCGTTCCCCGATAACGTGCTGGCACGCCAGGCGCTGGCAGTGCAGCACGACGTGGCATCGGCCATGGTGACGCTGCTGCTGTCCGGCTTCCTCGATCCCTGGCCGATGATGCCGGTGCAGATGGCCAACCTGGGCGGCACCCTGCCCATGGTGATCGAGCGCATCGACCATGCGGTGGCGCTGCGCGATCCCGGCACGTCGCCGCCGTCGGCACGGATGCGCCGGGTCCATGTGGACTGCTCGTCGCTGGGGCCGCACGCCATCGAGATCGCGGTCGCCACCTTCGGCGCCGACCGGATCCTGTTCGGCACCGACTGCCCGATCTTCTCCACCGAGCGGACGCTGGCGGCCGTCGCCGGTGCGCGCATCGGCGATAAGGCCCGCCGCGCCCTGCTTTCCGGCAACGCCGGCGCCCTTCTGGCGCGGGTGAGGGTCTGACCCGGGAAAGACACCGGGCGCGCATCGGCCGGCTATCGCTCCCACGACGCAATGCCGGGGCCGCCCACGCGCGGGCGGCCGGTCGCGGATGGAGTCGTTGATCAGCGCCGCATAGGTGCGCGGCAGGGCCTCCGGGCCCTCGCCAAGGGCGCGCTCGCCCGCGCGCATCCGCTCATCGCACGGGTAGGCCAGGTTGGTATCGTCGAGCAGCGGACAGGTGCAGCCGGCGGCAGCCAGATCCGATCCGCGATTTCCTCGCGGTAGAGGCGCGCGAGACCGGCGAAGAAACCCGCCATGTCGGGATAGGCGGCGCGATCGATGGCCGCGCGGCCAGCGCGGAAGCGGGTCATGACGGCGGAGATTAGGCGGAACCGTCCGCGCTCGCCAGCGGCAACCGGTCATTGATGCGCCACCGCCTGTGCCGCTATGATCGGTGCAACGAAGCGAAAACCGATCCACTGCAACCAGGGAGTCCCCGAATGTCCCACACGCTGGACTCGTTCTCCGCCGAATGCCGCCGCCTTCTCCATGCCGATCCCGGTCCCGCCGGGCGGGAGCAGGTCCGTCAGCTTCTCGAATCCGTGCTGCGGGACGACGCCTTCGTCGCCAGCTATCTGGGCCCGCTGGACGCACCGAAGACGGTGCTCTATGAGGACCCGGACACCGGCTTCCAGATTCTCGGCCACGTGCACCGCAGCGCCAGCGAAGGCGCGCCGCACGACCACGGTCCGTCGTGGGCCATCTACGGCCAAGCGCGCGGCGAAACGAGCATGACCGAGTACAAGGCCACCGGCACGGCCGGGGGCGACGGCCCCACTCCCGTCGAGGTGCGCGAGCGCTACGTGCTGAAGCCGGGCATGGCGCGTCTCTACAACGAGCGGACGGTGCATTCCACCAGGCGCGACGACGAAACGCGGCTGATCCGCATCACCGGGACCGACGTGGACAAGGTAAAGCGCGGCCGCTATCGCAAGGTGGAAGCCGCAAGCGCCTGATCGCGGTCCCCACGGGCCGCGGCCGTCTCCCGGCGGCCGGATCGCGCAGCGGGCACGGCCGGCAAGCGCGCGGCCGCGTCCATCGTTGGACGCGGCCGCGCGATCGGCGGTAAAACTTCGCCACCCCGCCGCAGCGCCGTTCCGGAGCCCATGAGCTACGAAGTCCTCGCCATCATCATTCTTGCCATCGCCGTCGGTTCGTTCGCCAAGGGGCTGACCGGCATCGGCCTGCCGATCATCACGATTCCCATCCTGTCGGGGTTTCTCGGCGCCGAACACGCCATCGTCGTCATGACCATCCCCACCTTCGCCAGCAATGTCTGGATCGTGTGGTCGTATCGCAGGCTCGCCACCAACATTCCCGGGCTGACGGCGGCGCTGGTCTTCGCCGCGGCAGGCACGCTGGTGGGCGTCTACATCCTGGCGTCGCTGAACGACACGGCGCTGATCTGGCTGCTGATCGTCTGGATCGGGCTCTACCTTCTGAATCTCGCTTTCAACCCGGACTTCCGGCTGGAAGGCAGGGCGGCGGAGCGGGCGTCCCCCGTTTTCGCCTTCTGTTCCGGCATTTCGCAGGGCGCCACAGGTATTGCCGGGCCCCTGGTGGCGACCTGGATTCACTCCTATCGCCTGCAGATGGAAGCCTACGTCTTCGGCGTTTCCATCATGTTCCTGTGCATTTCCGGCGTGCATGTCGCGGCGGTGGCGGGCGGCGGATTGCTGGACGTACAGCGCCTCGGCGAGGGGCTGCTGGCGGTGATTCCCACTTTGCTGTTCGTGCCGCTCGGCATGCGCATGACGCGCCTGCTCAGCCCGCAGCTCTTTAACCGCATCATCATTGCCTGCGTGGTGGCGATGGAGGCGCGGCTAATCTGGAAGGCGGTCATCACCGCCTGATAGCAGCGGCCGTCAAGGCCGACTGCCGGGATGGAGTTATCTGCCGTGCCGCAACCGTCCGGACATACCGCTGGCGAGGTTCTGGCCATCCGCCACGTGGACTTCGAGCACCTCGGCACCTTCGCCCCCGCGCTGGCGGCGCGCGGGCTGACCATCCGGTACGCCGATGCCGCGGCCGGAGGGCTGGCCGGGATCGATGCGCTGGCGCCCCGGCTTCTGGTGGTTCTGGGCGGACCCGTCGGCGCTTACGAGGAAGCGCACTTTCCGTTTCTCGCCGACGAGCTGCGCATGATCGAGCGGAGGCTGGCGGCGGACCTTCCCGTCCTCGGCATCTGCCTCGGCTGCCAGCTCATCGCCCGCGCCCTGGGAGCGCGCGTCTTTCCGGGCCGGGCGAAGGAGATCGGCTGGTCGGCCCTGGGCCTGACCGAAGCGGGCAAGGGGTCGCCGCTGGCCCGGCTCGCACCGTGCGGCTGTCGGGTGCTGCACTGGCACGGCGATACGTTCGACCTGCCGGACGGTGCGACCCTTCTGGCGTCCACGCCGCTCGCCGCCAACCAGGCGTTCGCCATCGGAAACCGCGTGCTGGCATTGCAGTTTCACATGGAAATCGTGCCTGTCGAGATCGAGCGCTGGCTCGTGGGCCACGCGTGCGAGCTCGCGGGCGCGGGGCTGGACGTCGGGACGCTGCGCCGGGATACGGAAGAATTCGGACCGCCGCTCGCCGCCTGCGCGCCCGCGGCGCTGAATGGCTGGGCCGACGCCGCGGGGCTTTAGACCGTCTCAGCCGCGGTGGGCCGGGCGCACCTGCTCGTCCAGACGACGGATGAACTCCTCCAGGATGATGCGGTAGAGATCGTCCTTGAGCACGGCGTCCTCGTAACCGGCCTCGATGTTGGGATTGTCGTTGACCTCCATCACATAGATGCCGTTGGCGTCTTCCTTGAGATCCACGCCGTAGAGCCCGTTGCCCACCAGACTGGCGGCGCGGGTGGCGATGTCCACCACCCCGGGCGGCGCGTCCTCGACCGCAAAGGTCTTCACCGCGCCCTCAGTGAACTTCTGGTCCTTGCCGTACTTGACGATCTGCCAGTGGCCGCGCGCCATGAAATACTGGCAGACGAAGACGGGACGGCGGTTGAGCACGCCGACGCGCCAGTCGAAATCGGTTTCCATATATTCCTGCGCCAGCAGCAGGTCGGACTCGGGAAACAGCCGGTCCGCCACCTCGGCGAGCTGCTCGTTGTCCGCGACCCTGACCACGCCGCGCGAGAACGCACCGTCCGGGATCTTGATGACCGCCGGGAACCCGATCTCGCTCTCCACCCGGCGCAGCCGTCGCCGGTTGAGAATCATCGTCTTCGGTGTCGGGACGCCGTTCTGCTGCAACAGCTCGGCAAGATAGATCTTGTTGGTGCAGCGCATGATCGACACCGGATCGTCGATCACCGGCATGTCCTCGCTGTCCGCCTTCTTGGCGAAGCGGTAGGTATGGTGGTCGAGCGCGGTGGTCTCGCGGATGAACAGGGCGTCGAATTCGAGCAGCCGGTTGTAGTCGGCCCGGGTGATGCGCTCGATCTCGATGCCGAGCGCCTCGCCGACCCGTTCGAACTTGCGCAGGGCGCGGCTGTCCGACGGCGGCAGGGCCTCGTCCGGATCGTGCAGGATGGCGATGGAATAGCGCGACGGCGGCGATTCCTTGCCGGCACGCCATCCGCCCCGCGCATAGCGCGCCAGCGCATCGCGGAACTGCGCTTCCTGCGCGCTCTTCAGTTCCTTGATGGACATGGGGCGCAGCTCGGCGATGCGCCATGCCTTGCCGTCATGGGCGAGCTTCAGCTCGAGCAGCGGGCAGCGGAACAGCTCGAAGATGCGCCGCGCCGCCTCTTCCAGCCTCTTGTCGTCGGGATAGCGGAAGAAGACGTGGGCGGTGAGCGTGCCGCCGTTCTCCACCGGCGCGCGGAAGGTCTGCTGCACCAGCTCGTTCACTTCCGGCAGCGCGATGCGCAGAAGCCGCTTCCAGTGCAGGTCGAGCATCACCTCGACCGAGGGGATCACCCGCTGGCCGCGCGCCTCGGCCAGCAGCGACGCGTAATAGCCGAGGCTGAGATAGCTGTAGTCGCGACACAGGTTGATGACGTGTCCGCCCGCCGGCGCGCCGTCGGGCTGGGCGACATAGTCGCGCGCCGTCACCACGCGCCGATCCGGCGCCTCCCACGGGAAGTCCTCGCGCCGGTCGACGACGATCACGTGGCGCGGCATCGGCGCCTCCTCCGGCGCGCCGGCCGGCTGATCACCAGCGCCGCCTTCTGCTGCGAACGGCCATAGCGCGCCATGCGCGCGAAATCCTTGAGCGCAATCGGTATCTGCATGCGGTCCGTCGGGGTCTCGTCATGATCGACATAGGGGTCGTGCACGTAGACGAAGCGGTCGTCGAACCCGGTCACCACCACCCAGTGCGGCTGTTTCTCGCGGGTCAGGCGGTAGATGCTGACCAGCACCACGGGAATGCCGCCCGCCTCGAACCGCTCGCGCATGGCGGCGAGCGACAGGGGATGGTGCACGATCCTGACCGGCGTCGAGCGCAGCAGGTTGACGAAATCCTGCTGGACGAGATGGACGACCTTCTTCTTGGTCTCGCTGCGCACCGAATCCACGAACAGGGTGCCGCGGCTGGAGACGAACAGTTCCACCCGGAAGCCGCGCTCGTGCGCCGCCAGGGCCAGTCCGTGCGGGCTGCACCCGCCATGGCCGGCGGTCATGAAGATGGTGGTCGATTCGCGCCACAGGCGCAGCTCGGCCGTGCGATCCATCCTTATGGCGGGATCGAGGGTGTGCATGGCCATCAGCACCGCCGCCGGACCGCAGGTGAAGTCGAGGCTCTGCGGATAGTACGGCACGCGGGCCAGCTTGGGGTCGCGCGCCGGCGCAAGCGAGCGCTCCATGCGGATCGCGCCCGCATTGTCCTCGTAATAGCGCTCCTGCACCTCGAAGGGAAGGAACCCCTCGCTCTCGTACAGGGCCTGGGTCGCCTTGTCGTCCTCGCGCACCTCGAGGCGCATGTAGGCGGCGCCGTGTTCCAGCGCCATCGCCACCGTCTCCCTGAGCAGCGCGCGCCCGATTCCGTTGCCCTGGTCGCGCGGATCGACGGCGATGGAATAAAGGCGCGCCAGCGACGTCCCGTCATGGAACAGCACCATGGCGTAGCCGCGGATGCGGCGATCCGCGTCCTCTTCCACGAGAGTCACACCGTTCGCCTCGGACACCAGATAGCGCAAATTGCGCGGCGAGAAGCGGTCGGTTCGGAAGGCGCGGTTCTCGATATCGATCAGGGCACCGAGATCCCTGCTGCGGGCCTTGCGGATCATGCGTGTTCATTCTCCGCGAAGCGCATGCCATCTGTCCATATCGGCAACGGAAGTCTCCCGCGCCCCGTTGGCGCCGGGTCGGCACCTGCCCTATATAAGGGCGGCCATGACAAAACGTACCCCCAAAACGCCGAAAATCGGCATCGTCAGCCTCGGCTGCCCCAAGGCGCTGGTGGATTCCGAGCGCATCCTGTCGCGGCTGCGCGCCGAAGGCTACGAGATTTCCCCGACCTATGACGGCGCCGACGTCGTGGTGGTCAATACCTGCGGCTTTCTCGACAGTGCCCGGGCCGAATCGCTCGACGCCATCGGCGAGGCCATGGCGGAAAACGGCCGGGTGGTGGTTACCGGCTGCATGGGGGTGGACGAAGGCGCCATCCGCGCCGCCCATCCCGGCGTTCTGGCGGTCACCGGGCCGCACCAGTACGAGGCCGTGGTGGCCGCGGTGCACGACGCGGCGCCGCCGCCGCACGACCCTTTCGTCGATCTCGTTCCCGCGGAGGGGATCCGGCTCACCCCGCGCCATTACGCCTATCTGAAGATCTCCGAGGGCTGCAACAACCGCTGCAGCTTCTGCATCATTCCGGCGCTGCGCGGCGACCTGGTCAGCCGGCCGGCCGCCGCGGTGCTGCGCGAGGCGGAGAAACTGGCCGCGGCCGGGGTGCGCGAGCTGCTGGTGATCTCGCAGGACACCTCGGCGTACGGGCTCGACCTCCGCCATGCTACCAGCGACTGGCGAGGCCGACCGGTTGCGGCGCGGTTCCTCGACCTGTGCCGGGGGCTGGGCGAGCTGGGGATGTGGGTGCGGCTGCACTATGTCTACCCCTACCCGCACGTGGACGCGGTGATCCCGCTGATGGCCGAGGGCAGGGTGCTGCCCTATCTCGACGTGCCGTTCCAGCATGCCAGCCCGCGTATCCTCAAGGCCATGCGGCGGCCGGCACACCAGGCGAAGACCCTGCAGCGGATCGGAAAATGGCGGTCCATTTGTCCCGACCTCGCTTTGCGGTCCACCTTCATCGTCGGCTTCCCCGGCGAAACCGGGGACGACTTCGAACTGTTGCTCGACTGGCTGGAGGAAGCACAGCTCGACCGGGTAGGCTGCTTCCGCTACGAGGCGGTGGACGGCGCAGCGGCCAACGCCCTCCCCGATCCGGTCCCGGACGCGGTGAAGGAAGAGCGCTGGCACCGGTTCATGCAGGCCCAGCAGAAAATCAGCGCCGCACGGCTGGCCCGCAAGGTGGGCCGGATCATCGACGTCATCGTCGATACGGTGGCGGCGGATGGCGCCGTCGGCCGCTCCCATGCCGACGCGCCGGAAATCGACGGCTGCGTGTTTCTGTCCGGCGACGGTCTGAAAGCGGGCGACATCGTTCGCGCGCGTATCGAGCGCGCCGACACCTACGATCTCCACGGCGTCGTCGTTTCCGCCTGACACAGCCGCCTGACGGGACATGGTTTGCGCCGATTTTCCGGCGCGGACGCCGACCGGCAGGCGCGTTGCCCCTCCGGATCGCCGGACGGCATCCAATATCCATGCAAATTTTGTTGTTTGATGTCTTTTTGTGCCGAATTACGGTGTTACCGAGGAAATTTCTCCAGCGGTCGCGGCAGGGCAATCATGCAGGATTTCGCGGCGGCCTTCGGGCTGGCGTTCAGGCTTATTGCCTCGGCCGAGGCGGCGCTGGCGGAGATCGTCCTGCTGTCGCTGCAGGTCAGCCTGGCGGCGGTGGTGGTTGCCTGCGCCGTCGGCCTGCCGGGAGGCGCCGCCCTCGCCGTGCTGCGCTTCCGCGGACGCGCCGCCGCCGCGGTGACGGTCAACACCCTGATGGGACTGCCCCCGGTGGTGGTCGGGCTGATGGTCTATCTGGCCCTTTCCAATGCCGGACCGCTCGGCGTACTGCAGCTTCTCTATACCCCCACCGCCATGATCGTCGCCCAGACGATCCTGGTGGCGCCCATCGTCGCCGCGCTGACCCGCCAGGTGGTGGAGGAGATGCACCGGGAATACGACGAGCAGCTCCGCTCGCTGGGGGTCGGACGGTTCGCCACCATTGCCACCCTGCTGTGGGACGGCCGCTATGCCCTGTTGACCGTGGCGCTTGCCGGTTTCGGCCGCGCCATCGCCGAGGTGGGAGCGGTGATCATCGTCGGCGGCAACATCGATCATGTCACCCGGGTGATGACCACGGCCATCGCGCTGGAAACCTCCAAAGGGGATCTGGGGCTGGCGCTGGCGCTCGGGCTGATCCTTCTCGCCATCGCGCTGACGGTGAACGGGCTGGTCATGGCGCTGCGGACCACCGCGCGTGCCTCGGCCTACGGCTAGCACCATGGATGCCATGCGCCCCGCCTCCATCCTGCCCGTCGAAACGCGCGGCCTCGTTTTCGAGACGGATGGCCGCCGTCTCATCGATGGTGTCGACCTGGTTCTCGCCCACGGCCCGGTCACCGCCATCGCCGGCCCCAACGGCGCCGGCAAGAGCCTGCTGCTGCGGCTCATCCACGGGCTGATACCGCCGACAGCCGGCCGGGTGCTGTGGGCCGGCCACCCGCTGGACGACGCCGTGCGGCGGCGTCAGGCCATGGTGTTCCAGCGTCCGGTCCTGCTGCGCCGCTCGGCGCTGGCCAACATCACCTACGTCCTGAAGCAGAGGGGCGTGCGCCGCACCCCGGCCCGCCATCAGGCGCAGCAGGCTCTCTCGCTCGCCGGACTCGGCCACCTCGCCGGCGCGCCGGCGCGGGTGCTATCGGGTGGCGAGCAGCAGCGTCTGGCGGTCGCGCGCGCCATGGCGCTGACGCCTGACGTGCTGTTTCTCGACGAGCCCACCGCCAGCCTCGATCCTGCCTCGACGCTCGCCGTCGAGCAGCTCGTCCGCAAGGCGCGTGCGACGGGCACCAAGGTGGTGCTGGTTACCCATGATCTGGGCCAGGCCCAGCGCCTCGCCGACGAGGTGATCCTTCTGCACCGGGGCCGGATCGTCGAACAGGGCTCGGCAGACAGCTTCTTTGCCCGGCCGCAATCGCCGCAGGGCCGGGCGTACGTCGAAGGTCGCATAGTTTTATGATTATAAAACAATGCGTTACTTTATTTCTTTTGTGCAAAAACTTGGGAGCGGGCCAATGAACAAGGACTATCAGGTAACCAGGAGCCAGGAGGAATCCGTCAGATCATCAGATCAGATGAGAAAACTGTTCATGGCCACCGCCATGCTTATGGCCCTTGCCGTCGCCCCCGCACACGCGGCGGACAGGAAATTCATCGTCGTCCAGTCCACCACCTCGACCCAGAACTCGGGGCTGTTCGATCACATCCTGCCCCTGTTCACCGGCAAGACGGGCATTGAGGCGCGGGTGGTCGCGGTGGGCACGGGGCAAGCCCTGAAGAATGCGCGTAACGGCGACGGCGACGTGCTGCTGGTGCATGCCAGGCCGGCCGAGGTGAAATTCGTCAAGGATGGCTGGGGCGTGAAACGGTACGACGTCATGTACAACGATTTCGTCATCGTCGGCCCCGAAAAAGACCCGGCCGGCGTGGGCGGCATGAAGGATGCCGTCGCCGCGGTGCACAAGATTGCCGCGAGCAAGGCCCTCTTCGCCTCGCGCGGCGACGACAGCGGCACCCATAAGAAGGAAATGGCCCTGTGGAAGCTTGCCGGCGTCGACGCAGCCAGGGACAGCGGCGCCTGGTACCGCGAGACCGGATCCGGCATGGGCGCGACGCTCAACGCCGGAGTCGGCATGGGCGCGTATGTGCTGACCGACCGCGCCACGTGGATCGCCTTCAGGAACAGGCGCGATTTCAGGATACAGGTCGAGGGCGACAAGCGGCTGTTCAACCAGTACGGCGTCATCCTGGTGAACCCGAAAAAGCACCCCAGGGTAAAGGCGAAGGCGGGTCAGACTTTCATCGACTGGCTGATCGGACCCGAGGGCCAGGGCGCCATCGCCGGCTACCGGCGCGACGGCAAGCAGCTCTTCTTCCCCAACGCGAAGAAGGAAGCGAGCTGAGCCGACGCTGCCGGGCCGGAAGCTCCGGCAACCCTCAGCTTCCGTTGAAACGAACGGTCCCCAGCCCGGCCAGGTCGTAGCCGCCGAGTTCCGCGGCCCGCGCCGACAGTGGCTGACCGCGGCAGAAGGCAAGGAAGCGCTGGAACGGTTCCTCGAAATAGAACCGGCGCCAGATCAGAAGATCATAGCGCTCCCGCACCAGCGGTACGAAATCGAGGCGGAACCGTCGCGCGAGCCCGGCGAGGCCGAGCGCCGCATCCGCCTTCGAGTCGGCGACGGCCAGCGCCAGATCGGTCTCGTTGCGCGCCGGCGGATCGAGAAATTCGATGCCGGACGGCTGGATGCCTTCCCGGTCCAGCAGATCGAGCAGCAGAAGCTGGCTTCCCGCCTCCGCCTGACGCGGCATCACCCGCTTGCCGGCAAGGTCCGCGATACCCCTGATCCCGCCGGGATTGCCCGGCGGCACCATCAGCCCGCGCTCGCGTACCGCCCACTCGATCAGCACCACGGGCTGATCGCCCGCCGCCCTGGCCACATGGCCAACGTTGTAATCCCCTGCCCCGCCGATCCCCCGCTCGAACACATGCATGCCGACAGCCACGGCCTCTCCGCGCCCGAACCGGGCAAGGCCGTCCAGGCTGCCATCGAAGAAGGTGGCGATGCCGCTGCGCGATTCCCGCAACGCCCAGTCGAGCAGAGGGTCGTGGCTTCCCGCCAGCACGATGGGGCGTGCGGCGGGCGCGGCGTCCGCCTGGCGCGGCGTGCCGTGACGCGCCAGCCAGTTTTCGACCGCAGTGCGCGGAAACAGGATCTTGCCGGTGGCGCGGCTGCACGGTATGTCGCCCGCGGCAGCCAGCGCATAGACCCTGCGTTCCTTTACGCGCAGCAGCGCGGCGAGTTCGCGTACCGTCAGAAAGTCGGGTTTTGCGTCGGCCATCTCGGGTTTTTCTCGTCCGGCGCCATCGCCGCTCCGTGACAATAGCGCATGGCCCGCAGCGGCCTCCAGCGGGGATTCACCGCGGCGATGCGACCGTCGGGGCGGCAGGGAAATCGCATTTGTTCGGTAATACGAATCCTGTCGCCCCGGACAAGCCCCGGAGTCAATCGGGGGGAGCGAGGAAACTATTCCGCCGCCGCAAACGCCGTCGGGCAGGCGACTCCCGTGCCGCCGAGGCCGCAATAGCCTTCGGGGTTCCTGGCCAGGTACTGCTGGTGATAATCCTCGGCGTAATAGAACGGCGGCGCGTCGAGAATCTCGGTGGTGATGCCGTCCATCCCGCGATCGGCAAGGGCCTTTTCGTACTCGGCCTTCGACGCTTCGGCCAGCCGGCGCTGCCCGGCGGAATAGACGTAGATACCCGAACGGTACTGGGTGCCGACGTCGTTCCCCTGCCGCATGCCCTGGGTGGGATCGTGACTTTCCCAGAAAACGCGCAGGAGCCCGGCATAGGGCACGACCCGGAGATCGAACGCCACGAACACCACCTCGGCATGCCCGGTGCGGCCCGAGCAGACCTCGTCATAGGTCGGGTTCTTCGTATGGCCCGCCGCATAGCCCACGGCCGTGGAATAGACCCCGGGCGTCTGCCAGAACAGCCTTTCGGCGCCCCAGAAGCAGCCCATGCCGAACATGGCCGTTTCCATGCCGTCAGGAAACGGCGGCCTCAGCGGATGGCCGTTGACGAAGTGCGTTGCCGCCACCGGCATTTCGCCGTCGCGACCGGGCAGGGCTTCCTCCGGCGTCGGCAGCTTGAGCTTCCTGGGCGAAACGAACCACATGGCGACCCTCCGGCATCGTTCGGCGCTGACGATCCGCCACAGCCGACCCGGTGCGGGTCCGCGTCGGCGGATCGACCCTCCCCTAATATGCGACGCCGCGCCGGCCGAAGAAAGGGCGGGCGGTTGACCGCGCCGCCGCGGCCGCCTATCGGTGATCGGTATAACCACCTGAGGCGAAAAGCATGGCAAGCGGCGCCGACGACGGCAAACGGGGCGTTGCCGCGCTGTGGGGCGGCGAGGCGCGGCCTGTGGGCGGGGCGCTACTCTGTGCGGTCATGGCGCTGCTGGCCTACGCCGTGCGCTACCGGTTCGTCGAGCCCGAGGCCATGGGAGCCGCCTGCGAGCGCACCCAGCCCTGGTGGTGTCCCGTCCGCACCGGCTTCATCGTCTTCACCCAGTGGCGCGGCTTCGGCTGGCTGGCGCTGGGCTGCGCCGTCGCGGCACTGATCGCCCTGCTCGCCGGACGCGTTGGGGCGACTCGCTGGCTGGCAGCCGTGGCGCTCGCCGCGGGCGGTGCCGGCATGATCCTTTACAATGCCGCCCACGCCATCCCGGCCGTGGTGATCGCCGGTCTGTGCCTGGTCCGTGCACGTTAACGCATCACTGTCGTTTTAATGCACAATACATTGAAAAGACGCATTATTTCACGCAAGGAATAAGGCAGCCACGGGCCGGCGAGAACGATACAGACGGCGGCCCAGACGAGCGCCTCGCGGTTGACCAGAGCGCCGATCCCGAGCGGCCCGGCAACCAGCAGCAATCCGGCGATCCAGCCCTCCTCGGCGCGCGGCTCGCCGTCCTGCGCGCGGGTGCGCCAGCAGACCAGCGCCAGCGCCGCCGCCGGCAGCCAGAACGCCAGGCTGAAGAAATCCCGATGGCGCCCGTCCACCGCCAGCGCCAGCGCCAGAACGGCCGCCGGCAGCATCGCCGCCCAGTGCAGCGCGCCGGGCCACAGTTCCCTGTCCGGCCGCCGGCGCTCCCGCAGTGCGGTGAAGACCGCCGCCAGCGACGCCGGACGATACACCCGCCCGCCGACAGCCATATGCACCAGCACCGCCCCGCCCGCGACGGCGAGCGCCATCAGCCAGACCGCCCACAGCCGGCCGCCCCACCCGATTGCGGTGGTGGAGAGCTGGGCGCCGAGCGCCCACAACGTCGCCCCCGCCGCCGGACCCAGCGCGCCGACGGCGATCCACTGCCAGACGCCGAGGCTCCGCCGGCGGAAGGCGGCGCAGGCCAGCACAACCAGCGAAACGGCGCCGGTGAAGCCGGCTGCCCGGCGCCAGTGCGGCCATTCGCTGACCGGTCCCGTAAGGGGAAACTTCAACCGGCGATCCTTGTCGAGAATGCCCCAGTAGCCGCCGACGGTTCCTTCCGGCACCCGCTTCCAGGGCTGGTCCACCGCCTCGATCAGGTTGTACGGCACGCCGATGGCGGCGGCCTGGGCGGCGAACTCGCGCACGAACCGCGCCTGGTTGACCAGCGACGGTACCGCCCCGGCGCGCGTGCGCCCCGCCGACGGCCAGCCGATCTCGCCGATCTGCAGCTTCTTGCCGGGGAACGTCGCCAGCGCCCGCTCGATGATGCGGCGGGCGTGCGCCTGGACGTGGTCGATGTCGACGGGCGCCGGATCGTCCCAGTAGGGCAGCACGTGGACGTTGACCACGTCCACCGCCTCCGCCACCACCGGATTGCGTCTCCAGAACTCGAAGATGTCGGCATAAGTAACTGGTAAATTTGTGCGTTTCTTGACCGATCGGATAATCCGCGCGAGCCGTTCGCCGGTCATCTCGCGGCGCAGCAGCACCTCGTTGCCGACCACGATGGAGCGCACCGCCCCGGGATGGGCGTGCGCCAGTTCCAGCGCCCGGGCGATCTCGCGCTCGTTGCGTTCGTCGTCGGCCCCGATCCAGATGCCGACCATGACCCGAATGCCCACAGCCGCCGCGGCGGCCAGCACATCGCCCTGGTCGCCCAGCATGGAATAGGTGCGCACGCAGCCGGTGTAACGGGCAAGGACCGCCATGTCGCGGGCGATCAGGCCGGGCGGCACCGGATAGGTTCCGTCCCGCGATTCGAGCGGCGACGCCCCCTCGCTCGCCGGGGTATAGGACAGGCATTCCAGCCGCCCGCCCGGCACATCGACGACGGCCACCGGCCGGCCGAGCCAGGACCACAGGGCGACCGACGCCGTCGCGGCGATGAGCACGGCGAGAAACGGCGCAAGAACGGATCGCATTGGATGACCTGTCACGTTATCATATAGGGGACACGAGGCGCCACGCGGGTTCGCGCACCCCGCCTCCCCGCTTGCGGATGTCCCCGGGCGAGCCTACAAAATGCGCGCCTGAAGCGCACAGCAACCAGGTCCGATATATGCGTGTCCTTCTTTCGGCGACAGCCGCCATGGTAATGGTTTTCGCCCTCGATGCGGGTCCGGCCGCCGCCGACGGTGCGCGGCGACTGGCGCAGGCAGGACCCGCGGCCAGACCGGCCCCGCAACAGCCGCACCGCGCTGCGCGTCCGAGCGATCTCCGGGCGGCAACGTCGGAATGCGCCTGGGTCGGCAAGCGGGCCGTCCGCGTTCTGATGCGCGACGATCTGATCGCCGCCGAGGGATTTCTCAAGTTCTATTCCGCCTTCGGCTGTCCGACCCGCCATCTGGGCCAGGCTTTCGGCTGTGCCGTCTCTTCCAGCGACAGCGGATCGGCGCGCGAGGTAGAAACGCGCATCGAGGCGTGCTGGGCCGACCCGGCACAGAAGGCGACGGCCGCCCCCCGCGCGCCGGCGCCGCCGCCGGCGGCCAAACCGGCGCCGCCGCCCGCCGGCGCCAAGCCCAAGGCGCCGCCGCCGGCCCCGTCGCGCGACCCGGCGGCGACCACTTATCCCAAGCGCTGACAATTATTTTTTTATTGCCTCTGGTGCGCCGTAAATACGCCACCATTTGATGGCTCGATCCCGCCTCGCCGCGCGTGCAGGACCGCGGGCGAGACGCAACAAGATCGAGGCGTTTCCACCCCATGCGAAATATCGTTCTCGCCGCCCTGGTTGCCGCCGTTCTTGGCGGTTTGACGTGGTACGGGCTGCATGAAACGGCCCTGCCCCCCGACCTCGACGGCGGAATCGACTCGGTTTCGTACAATTTCGTGGCGCCGAAGCGGCAAAAGGCGGGCGCCGACGCCGGCCGTATCCTCGCCCGGGTCGACCGCGACCTGACGGTCCTGTCCGATCTCAGCCGCAGCATCCGCCTCTACGCCGCATCCGGCATCTTCGCCGAGGTGCCGCCCATCGCCCGCACCCACGGCATGACGGTGATCGCCGGCGCCTGGGTGGGCAAGGACCCGACCTTCAGCGGACAGGAACTGGAGGCCGCCGTCGCCACCGCCAACCGCAACCCGAATGTCCGCTCGCTGGTCATCGGCAACGAAACCATCCTGCGCAAGGAACTGGCGGTTCCGGAACTGGTCCGGTATCTGCGCCAGGCCCGCCAGCGGGTACGGGTGCCCGTCACCACCGGCGAGACCTGGGACATCTGGCTCAAGCATCCCGAGCTGGTGCGCGAGGTGGACTATATCTCGGCCCACATCCTGCCCTACTGGGAAGGCATCCCGGCCGAACATGCGGCGACCTACGCCTTCGAACGCTATGACGAGCTGGTGCGCACCTTCCCCGGCAAGAAGGTGGTCATCGCCGAGTTCGGCTGGCCCAGCCGCGGCTACAACAACAAGGCGGCCAAGGCCGGGCCGACCATCCAGGCCAGCGTGCTGCGCGAGTTCCTGACCGAGGCGAACCGGCGCGGCGTGTCCTACAACGTGATCGAGGCCATCGACCAGCCGTGGAAGGGCACGGAAGGAAGCGTCGGCCCGTACTGGGGCATGCTCGACGCCGGGGGCAAGGCGAAGTTCTCCTTCGAAGGCATTGTCGAGGAACGCAATTTCGCCGTTCGCGCCGCGCTGGCCGTCGGCATCGGGTTCGCGATCGCCATCCTCAGCTTCGTGCTGTCCCGCCGGCGGCCTACCTTCGCCCATGCGCTGGCGGTGGGTGTCGCCGCCCAGGGTCTTGCCACCGGCGTCGCCATGGCCGCCCTCTATCCGTTCGAGAACTATCTCAATTTCGGTTCCGCCACGGCGTGGGGGATCGGCTTCGCCCTGATGATGCCGCTGACCGCCATGACCCTGATCAAGATCTACGAGGTGGCGGAGATCACCCTCGGCCACCGGCCGGTGCGGCTGATCCGCGGTCCGCTGCGCCCGGCCGCCGGCTGGCGTGCCCCCAAGGTGTCCATCCACGTGCCGGCATACCGCGAAAAGCCGGAGATGCTGATCGCCACCCTCGACAGCCTGTCGCGGCTCGACTACCCGGATTTCGAGGTGCTGGTCATCGTCAACAACACGCCGGAGGAGGCGTACTGGCGACCCGTCGAGGCCCACTGCGCGCGTCTCGGCGAGCGCTTCAAATTCGTGTTCCTGCCGAAGGTCGCCGGGTTCAAGGCCGGCGCGCTCAACGCCGCCATGGCCCTCACCGCGCCCGACGCCGAGGTGATCGGCCTGATCGACGCCGACTACACGGTCCATCCCGACTGGCTGAAGGACCTGGTGCCCGGCTTCGCGGACGGGAAGATCGCCGTGATCCAGGCGCCGCAGGACCACCGCGACCACCGCGAGTCGGCGTTCAAGACGGTGATGAACAGCGAATATGCCGGCTTCTTCGACATCGGCATGGTGCAGCGCAACGAGGACGACGCCATCATCGTCCACGGCACCATGCTGCTGATCCGCCGGGCGGCGTTCGAGGCGGTGGGCGGCTGGGGCACCGACACCATCACCGAGGACACGGAGCTGGGCCTGCGCCTGTTCCGCGCCGGCTGGCGGGCGCTCTATACGCGCCGGCGCTACGGCTGGGGCCTGCTGCCCGACACGTTCGGGGCGTTCAGGACCCAGCGCGACCGCTGGGCCTACGGCGCGGTGCAGATCATCCGCAAGCACTGGCGCGCCATGCTGCCCGGCCGGCGCGGGCTGACCGCGGCGCAGAAGTTCCAGTTCGTCACCGGGTGGAGCTTCTGGCTGTCCGACTCCTTCGGCGTGCTGGCGGCGTATCTCAACCTGATGTGGGTGCCGATGATCCTGTTCGTCGGCGTACTCATCCCCACCCTGCCCTTCACCCTGCCGATCCTCGCCATGTTCGGCGTCAACCTGCTGCACTGCGCGCTGCTCTACGGCGTGCGGGTCAAGCTGCCGCCGCACCAGATCGCCGGCGCCGCCGGCGCCGCCATGAGCCTGCAGATGACGGTGGCCCGCGCGGTGGCCAAGGGCATGCTGAAGACCGACCTGCCGTTCCTGCGCACCGAGAAGGGCGGGCGGGCCGGAACGCCCGCACGCCCGGCGAAGGAGCGGGTGGCGCTGCCCGAGGGCCTCACCGGGCTGGCCCTGGCGGCGGGCGCCGCGGCGCTCCACCTCACCAACGAGACCCGCATGGTGGTGATCGACGTGTTCGCCGCCACGCTGCTGGTCCAGTGCCTGCCGTTCCTGTGCGCGCCGCTGATGGTGGGGCTGGAGAAGCTGGCGCAGCGCCGCACCGCCCCGCTGGCCCCCGCGCCAGCCGCCGCCGTGCCCGTTCCGGGACCGGCCGCCGGCTGATCCCGCCCCCCCCCCAACATCTGGGGACGGGCCGGCAAAATGTTTCACGTGAAACAATGGTCAGCCCTGCTGACCCTTTTTTGCCAACCCCTTGATAGGATTTATTTCCTTTATTCGTTACGGGTGCGCAATTACCGATAAGTCTCGATTGTCACAACATTATGCGACATTTTTTCCGGACGCGTTTCCGGCCCCGGACCGCAAGATGTTGTGGTCGGGAACGGGACGACGATTCGCCTCTACCGTCCGTCTGCAACCAGCGGTTATCATGCTGCGGGGAGGTGCGAAAACGTGCCGGACGGCAATAACACATCGTGGATCATAACCGGCCTCGCCGCACCGCTTATCGTCGCGGCAATTATCGGCATCTGGAAGGCCCGCCACCGCATTCGGCGTCGGATCAAGGCGCGTGACGCACGGCCCGCCGACGGCGACCGTTTCACCATTCTTGTCGCCGACCTTCAGGACGATGACGCTCAGCAGAGCCAAACTCGGCACATCGCGATCGTGTCCCAAGGCGTGGTGTAGCTGACGGTGGGTCACCGTCGCTTTCCGGCATGGGCCGGGCTGATCAGCGTGCCATGGCTGGCAGGCTGACGA
>Ga0326597_10000126_pt1 | contig 136165 bp, 131 predicted proteins | sample RVTome_12_FD_203789 | JGI IMG/M metagenome (GOLD analysis project Ga0326597, IMG submission 203789) | Soil microbial communities from uranium-contaminated site in the Upper Colorado River Basin, Wyoming, United States - RVT100D185 | ecosystem: Environmental > Terrestrial > Soil > Contaminated... | reverse complement strand
GGCCGTCTCACGAACGTGCGCGACGCCCAGAACAACCTGACGACCATGCAATACGACATGGGCGGCCGCAAGACCTCCATGACCGACCCCGACATGGGCACCTGGAGCTACGGCTACAACCCCGACGGCACGCTCAAGACGCAGACCAACGCCGTCGGTATCACGACGACGCTCACCTACGACGCGATGTCCCGGCTGACCGGGAAGGACTACTCGGACAGCACGCCCGACGTCGCCTACCACTACGACACGTACGAGGACGCGTCATTTTGCACAGGCGCCGCTGGCACTGCGCTCGGCATGCTCACGCGCATGACGGACGGCGGCGGCAGCGATGCCGGGAACCCGGCGAAGTCTGCGTTGACCTGCTACGACGTCCGGGCGCGCGTCACGAAGACGAAGCGCTTTGTGGATTCGACCGGCTATGAGACGCAGTTCTCCAACTACGACGACCTCGACCAGGCCCGGACAGTCCTCTACCCGGACGGCCTGGACACGGTCAACTACGTCTCCAACAACGACCAGGGCTTCCTCACGGGCATGACCTCCCAGGTCCAGGGGTACGGCGCGCAGACGCTGGTCCAGAACGCGACGCGGAAACCCTGGGGCGCCGTTTCGACGCTCACGCTCGGGACCAGCAACAGCCTGGTGACCAGCTACGAGTTCGACCACCGGCTCCGCGTGACGAACATCCAGACCGGCGCCTCCGGCGTGCAAGACCTGGAGTACACCTTCGACGACGCCAGCAACGTCGCCGCCGTAACGGACAACGTCGCCTCGGAGAACCTCACGTACTCCTACGACCAGCTCGACCGCCTCACCGGCATGAGCATCAACGGGACCCCCTCCGCAGCCTATGCGTACGACCAGATCGGCAACCTCCTCACCAGGCAGGAGGGGACGTCCAACCTCACCCTCTGCTATCCGGCGTCGGGCGGCGTTCGGCCGCACGCGGTGACCAGCGCCTACACGGACGCGGGCGCGCAGTGCGGCTCCGGGACGCCCTGGCGGAGCTTCGTCTACCGGCAGGACGGCGGCCTGGTCGGCGGGGGGACGGGCGCCCACGACTTCAACGCCGAGGGTCAGGTGACGGCGGTGCTGGACTCCGTCGCCGCTGCGCCGCCCAGTGTGAGGTTTGCCTGCGTGGACCTGCGAAACGGGGATGGGGTGATCACGCTGGCCGATGTCAGTGCGATCCAGGCCGACGTCGGCAAGACGCGCGCCAGCCCCGGCTTTGACTTCCAGAAAGACCTCAACTGGAGCGGCGCCATCACGAATGCGGACGTGTCGATCCAACTGGCCATGAACGGCCAGGCGTGCCCGGGCCAGCTCGACCGCTACACGTACGACGGTAACGGCAAGCTCCTCAAGCGCGCGCACTCGACGCCGGGGAACGGGGCGATCACATCGTCGACCGTCTACATCGGCGGGCTCTACGAGAAGAGCCAGGACGGCACGGTGCGCAAGTACTACAGCGCGCTGGGGCGGACCGTCGCGGTCCGGGAGGCGGCGGCGGGCGGCGGGCAAGGGACGCTGAGCTACCTGCTGCGCGACCATCTCGGCAGCACGAGCACGGTCGTCGACGCCAACGGTGCGGTCGTGGGCACGATGAAGTACTGGCCCTTCGGCGGGACGCGTGCGGGCGGCATCGCGCAGACGGACAAGCTGTACACGGGCCAGCAGCAGGAGACGGGCGACGCCGGGCTCGGCCTCTATAACTACGGCGCCCGCTTCTACAGCACGGTTCTGGGGCGGTTCCTGAGCGTCGCCCCGATCGCTACTGGCGGGCCACAAGGCTTGAACCCCTACTCGTACGTCTGGAACAATCCGCTGTCCTACGTCGATCCTCTCGGGCTCACTCCAGGGTGCTTCATGTTCTGCACGGGCTCGCCTGATCAGCTGATCCTCGATGAGGACGCGAGCGGCAATCAGGTGATCTACCCGCAGAGCCAAGGATCTGCGGCAGCGGAGCCTGTGACTTGCGATGCTAGCTGCCAGAGCATGCAAGCGGTTGCCTCGGTTGGCTGGACGTACGAGGAATGGGTATTCATTCTTGCTGCGTCTGTTGCACCGCCGGCCGCACTCCCAGTAGTTGGCATCGGGGTCAGACCACGGCCTGGAGTTTGCTATGGGTGTATTCCCGGCGTCACTGGCATCGATTGGCCGAACATGCCCGGGCAGTGGTCTCACCCACGGGACAGTTGGGGTACGCAGGTTGTCACGAGTGTCTGGGACAACACTGTGGGCAACTTGGTCAACTGGGCAAACGCGGATGACGGTCGAGAGCGAAAGTGGGACGATCCGGAGTCGCTCAGAGGGGCGACGCCGGAGGAAGTGAGAGAGGTTATTCCCGAGGGATGGACCGAAAGGCCAACTCAGAGCGGTGGAGGAACAAGATACGCTGACCCCGCGAGACCGGGCGTCCAGGTGCGTGTAATGCCGGGGAACCCGAAGAATAGTATTCCCGTTCAAAGGGGGCCATACGTGGTTGTGAGCCCAGGTAACGGTCCGACATCGGGACATATTCCGTTGGCAGGGAATCCCACATTGGCACAGGCTGGGGGTGGAGCTTGGTGAGCATATCCTCTGACGAGCGCCGCCTATTGTCTTACGTTATCGATGACTATTTTGGCCTTTGGGAACTGCCAGGCTATGACGGCACTCGTGAACAACGCGACCGCATAGCAGCCCTACTGACAGGCTTAGCGGAGAAGGGGCTGCTGATGGCCTACCGCGGCATTGACTTCGCGGGCGAAGAGGTCATGGTGAAGCCTAAACAACTGGTGGAGGCTCTCTCCCCGCCATACTGGGAGCAACCATCGAGCACATCTGTACAGGTTCGCATCCTCGCAACACCTGCGGGTGTGCTCGCCTACCAAGGTTCATCGGAGTAACGGCCGAAAGCCATTTCGGTCTGTACCACTACGGCGCGCGCGTCCACAGCTCGCTCATGGGGCGGTTCCTCAGCGTCGATCCGATCGCGTCGGGCGGACCGCAGCTAATGAACCCCTACTCCTACGTCGGGAACAACCCGATGCGCTACGTCGATCCGTCCGGCATGTGCGTGCCGAGCGTCAACTGTCCTGGTGACGAAGAAGCGAACAAAGCTGAGGCGGACAAGGCCGCCAACGACTGGGCCAACTCCCGCACAATCGAGATAGAAGCTTCTGGGTGCGACCGAGCCTGCCAGATTACCTTGGCAGCAGAGGCATACGCTGCGGCTCAGGCAGCGATTGATCACAGTAACTTGGTTGGGGCGATCGAGTACCTCAACTGGGTCAACTCCAACTCCATTGAACGCACCCGTGATGAAGCACCGGCCAAGCACGGTCCACCGGGAGCGGGCGGGTACTCGGTTTGGGACACGATTGAGACACTCTTCACAGATACCGGCCCGATTATCGTGGAATATCATCCGGATTACGTGTCGAAGAAGATAGTTAGTGAGGCGACGAAGAACACGGGCATCGGGCCAGAAAACCGCGCAGATAGAATCAACGCGACGACCAAACAAGCCCAGGCGGCGAGCGCGGAGTGGCTTGGTCCGAAGCAAACACTAATCAAAGCGAGTGAAAGAGGGTACGAGCTACAATCCGAGAACGGACTGCTCCGGTTCCGCCTTCAGTATAAGCAGGGTGATCAGATGTGGACCGCAAACTTCGAGCGACGCCCAGACACTTCGGTCAAGTGGAACACGAGTGGGACGGACAATTACCATGTCACCGTAACCGACTTGCTGGCTCCCCCATGAAACCAAAGATACTTGAGTGGTACAGTTCCGACGTTGGCGACCCTGAAGAGTTCCATCCGCCATCGCCCGATGACTTTTCGTACACTCTGACACTTGAAATTGGTATCAGGAACGGAAGGCACAAGGGAGCAGACAACTTCTATGTTGAGGTCTGCACACCGAAGTGGATTGATCGACAGTTGAAGGACTCCTTCGCTGAACTCGGCGTGAACCTACTCATCGTTCCAAGTCATGATTTCGCTCGAGTCCGTGAATTTCTCAGTTCGGCGATCGAGGCGTTGGAGGCGGATTCCTGGGAGGAGCTGGCCCTCAAGATTAGCCGCATTGCTCGCTGGGAGTTCATGGACGAGCATGGGAGACTTTCTCCACTTCGTCCTACGGCTGCAATCCAATGACGGGTGGTCGTAACGACAGGATTGGTGATGACCTGCCCTCGATCCTCGGTCCACTCATAACGCGAGTCCGACCGGGTCTGGGCTTGCCCCCGCTTCTACTCCACCCGCTATGCAAAGTCTGGGCCGACAGCTTGGGCTCGGAACGGCTTGCAATTGGCCGACACAACGCCAATATCGTGTTGGCCGATTGGGCGGGCCACGCCGAGCTGTAGAGAGCACTACGACAACAGGACGATCGCCGAAAAGCGGAGACGGCGCCACCCAAGTTCAGCACATAAGAGAGGGCCACTTCCGTGCCCGGTGGACGTATGCTGCGCATGACCCCCTGGAGAGTCGTGGTGTCCTGAGCAGGGACGCTCCCCGCCACGTCTTCGGGGGGTCGGCTCGCCTCTGCGCACGGCCGACGGACTTCCCGATGCCGGAAGTAGTCGTGGTAAGGACGGGTAGGCTAGCGTCCGGCCCCGCCTCCATCGGCCAGCCCACCCCGCGAGGCTATCGTACGCCTCTTTCGGAGTATGTCAAGACGAGATGCGCGTTGAGACCACACCGCCGACTTGACTTCGTCGCGCACAACGCAATCTTAGTGTACGCCCGTGGGCGGTCACAGCCAAAGCGAGCGCTATCTCTTCGCTGGCTGACTCAATGAGATCTCGCTTTCGGCCAGCCGATGGACCATTGAACAGTCGTCAAACCTCACGCGAATCCAACCCGGCCAGCCAGCGTGGCGCCCCGCAAGGACGGTGCCGACGTCCGCCCGCATCGCATGTGCGCGCAGGTGCTGTCGCGAATCGCCGAACGCTCCCTCTCGTATGGTGACTCGACTGCCCGAGGCGATGCCCGGCGACTTGGGTCGTCCGCTCATCTCGTACGTTGCCTCCTGCGCCCCAAGATACGTCGTTGCACTCTCGCGGACTTGATAGTGTGCCCGTGAGAGCCAATATGGTGACGCCTTCGAGGAGGGGGCGCCACCATGCAGACGATCACCACGTTCGACAACACCGCCGAAGGCTGGGAGCGCAGCCTCTACGCCTTTCTCGCCGAGAAAGAGAGACGCAGCGGTAGCCGGCGCACCGTCGAGGGCTACAGCCGCATGCTGCAGCACTTCTTCGGCAGCGTCGGCAAACCACCGGACCGCATCACCGGCCAGGACGTGTTCGCCTGGGCCTACGGCACCGGCCTCTCCGGAAAGCCACCGTCGTCGGTCACGATCGGCGCCCGCCTCGCCTGCTTGAGTTCCTTCTACCGCTTCCTGATCCGGATGGACGCCATGGCCTCCAACCCCTGCGATGCCCTCGAACGCCCGAAGGTCTCGCCATCACCACCGCGCGGCCTGAGCGCCGACGATATCCGTAAGCTGCTCGCCGTGATCCCGAAGACGCCAGTGGGGCTGCGCGACCGCGCCATCGTTCTCACCCTGACGCTCACTGGCCGGCGCCGCGCCGAGGTGCTGAACATGACCGCTGGCGACCTCACAGTCGAGGACGGGAGGGTCTGGTACCACTACCGGGGCAAGGGAGGGAAGACCGGCAAGCGCGAAATGCCGATGCCCGCGCACGCGGCGATCGTGGCGGCCCTCTGGGCGTTCGGGCATGACATGGCCACCCTGCCGCCCGACGCGCCCCTGTGGCCCGCCAGCGGCCGAAACGGGGCGGTTCGACCCTGGGTACCTGCGGCTCTCACGTCGGGGACGTTCTATGCCAACCTCCAGCGGTACTTCCGCGACGCCGGGCTGCCCGCGGCGGGCGTCCACATCTTCCGCCACTCGGCGGCCAAGCTGCGGCGGGACGCCGGCGAGAGCATCGAGGACGTGAGCCGTTTCCTCGACCACAGCTCGCTCGCCGTCACGACGACGTATCTGCGGCGTCTGGAGGGGCAGGAGGACCGGTCGTGGGCGAAGGTGGCGGAAGCTATCGGGCTCTTCTGAAAAACCATCCTTGACGAACATCCTTCGAGATGTAGCGAGTAAGGCGTACAATCTGGCTCTCCCCAAATGCGAGGAGACTGATGGGTGACATCCGGCTCGGGCGCCTTCCAAAGACACTTCGCTGGCTTCAGGTCTTCGAGATTCTGGACCAAACCCCGCTGGACGTGCCCGCGGTGGCTGCCGCCGCTGCGCAGGCCGCTGAGCAGCGCCTGAGCGAGCTGCCCGACGATCCTTCTGTTACCTATGCGTTCTGGCTGTTGACGCGCATTGCCTCGGCTTCGCGAGGCAACAACTTTTCGGGCGATCTCGACCGCTTGGGACTACGAGCGGACGAATCGACGTCAAGCCTCGCCTTTATCTCGTCGGTTTCAGACGTCGTTAGGCTGCAGCTCTCGTCAAGCACATCTTCGGGTCACTTCTCCGAGCTCGCGTCGCTCGCCCTCCGGCGTGCGCTGTCGGAAACAGTCGGGCAGCAGGGGCGGAGCCTGTTCGACAGCTCGCTCGGCGATCTACAGGGTGCCTTTCGCGCTTATTCGACGAAGGTCCAGTTCGGGGAGTTGTCCCGGCGCTTCTTCGGAGACTTCTTCGCTCGGTTAATCCGCTCCGCGGTCGACCGCGATGTTCAGCATCACATCGGCAAGGGGATGACTCTTCAGTCGCTCGACGAAGCCGGCGACTTCCAGCGAGCGCTCGACATCCATGCACGCCAGACGGCTCGCATCATGGAGGACTTCGCGGGCTCCTGGTACTCGAAGCACAACTGGGAATCGCGGGGAGAGATCTCCATCGACGACGCGCGTGGGTTTGTCGCCGTAGCGCTCCGGAAGCTCAGAGTGGATCTGAAACTGGGAGCGGCGGTCACGTGACGCATGTGCTCGTCGAGTGCGATGGTACACGGGCATCCTCAGCCGCCCTTAAGCGCACCGGATGGGATCACACGCTCACGGTCCGCACCCAAGGTCCGAAGGCGAACCGAAAGCTCACCGTCCAACCACCTTCGGACGCACTCAAGGGCACCGTGGCTGCCCGCGCTGCAGACCTCCTGCGCATCGCTTCCTACGTCTATTGGGCCGATCAGCGCGTAAGTCGCGGCGGCGAGGCCGATGTATTGGGCGACGATTGGCGTCGACTCTTTCTAGTGTGCGCGCCCGTTACGGATGCGGACTTTTGGAGCACACCCGAGACACGACGCCTTCTTAATGAAACCGTGGGGTACCTCACCGATGATGTCTGGCTCTTTGAGTTCGGAAAGGCGCACTTCGATGAACAGCTGTCATTAGCCACGAACCCGCGGAGAGTGCGCGGCGAGCCAGACGTAGTTTCTGTCTTCTCGGGCGGGGCTGACAGCCTTTGTGCGGCGGTAGAGTCAAGCGTCCACGGTCGTCGGCCTGTGTTGGTCAGCCACCACCCGACAACGTTTTTTGACTCCCGCCAGCGGGCGCTCGCGCGCCTCTTGAGACAGCGAATCGGGGGTTGGCACTTCCCGCATACGGCTTTTCTTGTCCAGGGCTCCGGCGAGGAGGCGCGCGAAGGCAGCCAGCGCAGCAGGGCATTCCTCTATGCCGCGATGGGCTCAGCGGTCGCGGACTCGCTGGGGATCGGCGAAGTCTTGCTCGCGGACAATGGCATCGTCAGCCTGAATCTGCCGATCAACGACCAGCTGCTTGGCGCGTTAGCAAGCCGGGCGACCCATCCAAAGTTCATCAGAAGTTTCAACCGCCTTGTCAACCATGTACTCTCGCCGGAACTCTTGGTCACGAATCCTCTCCGATATCGCACGCGCGCCGAAAGCCTAGACGTGCTCAAGAGGCACGGCCTTTCAGACTTGCTTCAGGAGACAACGTCTTGCTCGCGTTGGCGCGGCCTACCTAAGGCGACGCCGCATTGTGGTACGTGTTCCCAGTGTATTGATCGGCGGTTTGCCTCCTTGGCGGCCGATCTGGAGGAGCACGACCTGGGGGAGCGATACAAGACGAAAATCTTTCTGGACGCGCTCGGCGGCAAGGCGCTCACAGCGGCAAGCTCGTACGTCCGCTTTGCTAGAACCACGAGCGTCCTCGACGAAGAAGGATTGTTTCTCGAGTACCCGCAACTCGACGACTGCGTCCTTGCCGACGATCCAGAGCCGGGCGTCGTCGCGCGACAACTCGCTTTAATGACAAAGCGGCATGCGGACGAAGTCTTGACCGTGCTTCGTCAGCAGGTCGAGTATGCCTCCCGAGGACTGGTTCTGGGAGACCTGCCGCCAACATGCCTCGTCCGTCTTGCGATTCCAGCTGAAGACGAGGCGGCCAAGTCCCCACCAACGCCCAAGGTGGAGCTTTCTGAGAACGAGGAACTCGAGATGGAGAAAGGGGGCCTCGCGAGTCGCCTAGTGGTGGATCTGACCGGGAGGACGACCGGCCGCAAGAGCAACGTCGTACTAATTCAGAACCAGCAGGTCGAGTTCCCCGACGCTGAGTTCCGCCTTTTTCTGCGCCTCTGCGTTGGGGTCTGTGAACAAGCCGACGCCTGGATATCCGTCCGCCGGCTGGATGACGAGGGCGTCGTAGCCGTTGAATCAGTTGACCGGGAGCTTCATCGCCTTCGAACCCGAGTTGGAGGTGCGCTACCACGGGGCTTTAGCAGGCTACAGTTCCTGCAACGACGTCGCGGCAATGTCAGGCTTAGCACACACCGGCGGTTCCTCGTGTGGGACGACGACAGCTACCGCAAGCACCCAGACCACGGAATCAGACAGCTCGCTAAACGACTAGCGGCATGTCGCTAGATCCCCCTGAGGACCTGGGTCACCCGAGCCCGCGAAACCCCGCAGAGGCGCGCCAGTTCGGCACGGTTCTTGACCTCTCCAGACGCCAGTCGGTTGCGCCACTGCGCAGCAAGGACCTGCGCGCTGACCCTCGCGCGAGCAGCCGTGCCCCTGCCGAGGCGGGCAAGGCGAATCTGGAACACGTCCCGCAGGACGCCCTGCGGCACCAATCCCGGGAGCCAGATAACCCCTCTCGCGATCACGGCCGGAGCGACGCCGTGACCGGTGCCGCGAGTCTAGCGCTCCACCGTTGTATCCGGCTGGCTCGACCACTGCTCGAAGGAGCCCCGTGTGCCCCCGGGGTCCGTTGCGAGGACACGCGGCACGCATTCGCTTCTTCGTCCATCTCGGCGAGCGCAGCACCGGCCATAGCCGCGAGGTGCTGACTATCAGCCGGGCTGGAACAGTTCGATGAGGTTGCCGGCGGGATCGGTGATCAGGATCTGACGGCCGCCGGGGCCTTTGACCAGGTCGCTGCGGAACGACAGTCCCTCGCCGCGTAGACGATCGATCTCGGCATCCAGATCGTCGACGATCAGATGAATGCGGTTGCGACCGGCGATCTTCATGTCGTCGGGGGTGGCGCGGGCGCCCGAGGTCGTCGGCCCGGACAGCAACAGCCGCAGCGGGCCGCGTGTCACCTGGGCGATGGCGGGCGCGGCGTTCATGTTCAACGTGAAGCCGAGGTGGCTGGTGTAGAAGTCGGCGGCCGCCTGGACGTCGTCGACGAGGTAGCGGAAGCTGGCCTGCTGGTCGGTTGCTGTCATGGCTGGATCTCCTTCAGTGGGTTGAGTTGGAGGGTCGAGGTTCGACTGGCGGTGTGGCCGCGAGTTCCGCGAACGGGCGGAGTCGCAACATCAGTCGGTCATGTAGCGCACGGTCGCGGTTTCGGCATTCAGGCTCCTTCTCGATTTCCAGGAACAGTCCCCTCCTGGGCTGCGAACGCTGAGGTGGTGACCGCTACCGCGTGAATTGCCGCGCTAAGCTCCCGGTAGCGGAGCCTCTCCGTAGGCGTCCTGGACCTCGGCTCGTCGCTCCGACCATGCGGGGACCGGCAGCCCATCGAGGAGCGCGGCGAGACGATCGAGGTAAGCGTGCCAGCCGGCCCGGCCGCCGAACGCACCCGGCGTCACGCTTCTTCGATGTGTCAGCCTGAGAATGGTCCCGCCAGCGTCAGCCTCGAGCTCGTATCGCACGACCGAGATCTCGAGCCCGGGCTGGATCCATTCATGTTCGAGCACACGGGGCGGGTCGCACGCCAGGACGCGGCCCGACATCGTCCGCTGCCGCTCGGGCCGGTCCGCGGGCCCGGTGCGGATCGAAACCTGGCCTCCCTCGCGCAGCTCCAATGTGCCCGGGCCCAGCCAGGCCGCGAACTCTTTCGGATCCGTCAACGCCGCCCAGACAGCCTCGACCGGATGGCCAAGCCGGCGTTCGAACGAGATCACGGCGATCTCGCCGGCGACGACAAGCGCTCCATCAGCCCGGATCATTTCGCCTCCTCCGCATGCCCGCCGCCTGTCTTCGAACCCAGATGTCCTTCGAGGTCGTGCAATCGCTCGGCCCAGAATTGCCGGTAGCTGTCGAGCCAGCGGTCAAGTTCCGCCAGGGCAGCCGGCCTGAGCGAGTACACGCGTCGCGTCCCGTCGGCGCGCACGTCCACCAGGCGCGACTCCCGGAGTATGCGCAGGTGGCGCGACACGGCCGGCTGTGTGAGCGCCGGGAACGCAGCGACGAGCTCCCCCGCGGGCCGCTCGCGCCCGGCAAGGAGGTCCAGGACGGCGCGACGGGTTGGCTCAGCCACGGCTTCGAAGACATCCATCTTCAGAAGGATAACACTGAGCTTATATAAGCGCAAGCAAATTCTGCCGTTGTATGCGCGCTTCGCGAGTTCACGGCCGGGGTGCTCTACCCGAAGCCGGACACCCGCCTGGGCAGCCAACCGTACGCCCTGCGTTGACAAGGAAGAACGGCCGAGCGGCGAATGTGCGACCGTGGCACGGGGACTGAGGCGCGGTTAGCGCTGCTCCATCGTCGCGCCGGAAAGGTCCTCCGGTGGGTTGTACGGCTCGAATCCCAGAAGCCCGTCGATCGCCTCTTCGTCGTACCCCATGACGACCTCGCCGTCGATGACGATCACCGGCGTGCCGGTCGCGCCGAGCTTCACCATGTCCTCGCGGGCGGTAGGGTCGTAGTCCAGGTCGCGCTCGCGATACGTCTGCCCCCGCGACTCCAGGTGCAGTCGCACCATCTCGGAGTATTCGCAGAAGCCCTGGGAGAAGAGGACGATGTCGTGCTGCGTCGTTTCGGCGGTCACGAAGGACATTGTACGGGGTGCGGACGCAGTATGGGTGCCGTGCCCTCGAGCGCTCGCGCGTCGCGAGAATGTTCAGGCGGTTGCGGAGAGGGCCTTCTTCGCCAGCTCGCCGAAGGCGCCGGGCTCGCGCACCGCGAGGTCGGCCAGCATCTTCCGGTCGACCGTGATGCCGGCCTTGTTCAGCCCGTCGATGAAGCGGCTGTAGGAGATGCCGTTGATGCGTGCGGCGGCGTTGATGCGGGCGATCCACAGCTTGCGGTAATCGGCTTTGCGCTCGCGCCGGTGGCGATAGGTGTAGTCCAGCGCGTGCAGCACGCTCTCGCTGGCCCGCTTGAACACGCGGTGGCGCTGGCCCTTGTGACCCTTCGCCAGGTCGATGATCTTCTTGTGGCGGCGCCGCGCCGGGACGCCTCGCTTTACTCGTGGCATGGTCCTTCTCCGGACGCGCCGCTCACTAGCGCGAGCGCCGCGAAAACTCGCCTACCGGTTCGCCTTGGCGTAGGGCATCAACTGCACCAGCCGCCGCTGGTTGGGGCGCGCGACCGCGAACATCTCGTCGCCGGCGGCGTTCGCCGCGTTCGACTTGCGCGTCTTCCGGTGGCTGATGCTGCCCTTCCGGCTGGTGTACTTGCCCCCGCCGGTGATCTTGATGCGCTTGGCGGCGCCCCGGTGGGTCTTCATCTTCGGCATGGATTTCCTCGCGCATGAAACGAGGGCAGCGGACTGCCCTCGGGCGTGTTGCGTCAAGAAGACGGCATAGGATTGTCGCCGATCCGCGCCGCGTCGGCAAGTTCCGGCTGGAAGCCGGCCCGGGTTGGACCTAAGCGGGTTCCGCGGCCGCGGCTTCTGCGGGCGGGGCCTCGGCGGCAGCCGCTTCGGGCGCGGCGCCATCGACACCTGCAGCCTTCAGCGCGGCGCTCATCGCCGTCTCACCACCGGTTTCACCGCTTCCGGTGACGCGACCCGGCTTCGGCTCGCGCGGGATTTTCGGCTTCGCCACCTGCTTCTGCGGCAGCGGGGCGAGGTACATGTTCATGAACCGGCCCTCCATGATCGGCTGGCGCTCGACCACGACGAGGTCCTTCAGGTTTTCCTGCACGCGCATGAGCAGGCCGCGCCCGATCTCCGGGTGGGTGATCTCGCGGCCGCGGAACATCACCGAGACCTTGACCTTGTCGCCCTCGTTCAGCAGCTTCACGATCACTTTCGTCTTGAAGTCGATGTCGTGCGTGCCGATCTTGGGCTTGAAGCGCACCTCGCGCAGCTGCTGCTGCTTCTGGTGCTTGCGCGCTTCGCGCTCCTTCTTGGCCTGGTCAAATTTGAACTTGCCGTAGTCCAACACCCGACAGACGGGCGGGTTGGCGTTCGGCGCAACCTCGACGAGGTCGAGGCCCGCGTCGCGGGCGCGTTGCAGCGCTTCCTGGATGGGGATGGTTCCCAGCTTCTGGCCCTCATCGTCGATGAGGAGCACTTCGCGCACGCGGATGCGCTCGTTGATGCGGAGGTCTTTCGCTATGGCTGGCCGCTTCCTTTCTTAGCCGTGCCGCCCCTCGACGGCCGGACTCACACTCTATCTGCTACATCTTCGGCCTGCAACGCGTGCGCCCGGAGAGCCTCATAACCATTCCGTGACGGTTCAGCCACTCGCGAGGGCGAGATCCCGGGTCACATGAAGGTGCCCCAGATGGAGGGACGCGTGCTCCACCACCTGAAGCAGGGCGCTCCTCACGGTCGTCTCGCGGGCCCGCCTTCGTCCCAGAGTCCCTTCTCCGGCACGAAGCGCCGGTCGAGGCGGTCGGGTGTGAGCTCCCTAAGCGCTTCGCCCATCTCTCGCTCGAGGCCCGCAAGGCTCTCGCGCAGGGCCGCGGTATCGGCGCCGGTCGCGCGGAACTCCCCGGGTCGGTCCCGGCCGACATCGCGCCCGCACGCGATACCCAGCACCCATGCGCGCGCGTTTCCCAGCGTGTGTGCGGCCACGACGTAAGGGCTGTTGGCCCCCGAAAGCGGCGGCGTGAAGTTGAGCTGCGACTCGGAGAGGCCGTCCAGGCAGTCGACGACCTGTCGTAGCCTCATGGTGATGGAGCGGTTCAACTCATCGAGCTCGGGAAACATGGTGCATTCTAGCCGATCGCCGATGAACTGCGACCAACAAGCCACCGGGCCTACCGCACGTTGATCACGCCGGCCATTCCGCCCAGCACGTGGATCGTGCACGCGTACACGTACGTTCCCGGCGTGTCGAACCGCAGCGTCCACGTAAGTCGCGGCTGCAGCACGCCCAGCGATCCCGATGATAGGAACGTCTGGTCGTCGAACCCCTCCGGAGGCGGATCGACCGCGATCGCCGAGGCATTGTCCAGGGAGAAGTTCAAGCCACGCCCATCCGGGTCGGGAATGATGCCGATGCCCGGAGGCAGCTCCCGGTTTCCCCGAAAGATCACGTTGTGGAAGTTCCGGTCGTCGTTCTGAAAGATCACCGTGTCCCCCGCCGCGATGTCCAGCGCCCCCGGCGTGTAGATGGCCACCTGGCCGTGATCCGTGATCGCGCCGACCTGCACGTAGTGGATCGTCGAGCTGCCCAGACCGGGTACCGACTGCGCCGCTTCGTCCAGCCGCCTCGCCTCCGCCCCGAGCTCGTCGAGATACTCCGCGAACTCAGCCTCGCCGCGCGCCGAAACCGTCTCGGGCGAGTCGACCTGCGCGCCCGCGGGCTCTACTGTGACAGTGCCCGTCATCGTGAACGGGTGAACCAGGCACAGGTACGCGTACAGCCCTTCCTTCGCGAACGTCAGCGTGAACGTCTGCCCCACCGGTACGCCGATGAAGCCGGAGTTGATCCACTCGGTCTTGCCGTCGTGTGTGCCCTGCTTCTCGCTTGCCAGCGCCAGCTTCGGATTGAAGATGCGCTCGTCCGGGTTCGCCGGGTTGGGAAGAAGGTAGTCGCCCAGGCTCGCCAGCGTGTCGTCGCCGTCGCCGAAGGTGATCGTGTGCCCCTCGAAGCCGTGTGCCGTCCACTGGATGCTGTCCTCGGCGCGCACGCGGATATCCGCCGGCATGAACGCTTCGACGTCCTGGTTTCCTTCCGCCCGGCCGGTGATGACGTTGAAGGTGACTGGCCCCGGCTTTGCATACGTCACGGCCACGGATGGCACCGCACTCGGCTGCGGCGACACCTCGCCCGCCGCCGTCGACGACGCAACCGGCGTGGGATCGGCCGCGTCGCTATCGCAGGCTGCCGCACCCGCAGTGAGCGTGGCCGCTAGCGTTGCGAGCACAAGAAGCCGCCTGATCCCCCGAACGACGTTCATTTCGTTATCTCCAGTTGGCCGGGGTACTTGCGGCGACAGCGCGGGCATGCGACAGCATCGCTGCCTGCCCCGATGACCCCTGACTTCCTCCGCGCCCTCCGCGACTCTGTGGTGATTCCCCCGTACTACGCGAACTTCACGACCCTCGCCGACGAGATCCCCGGGATCTGCGTCAACCGCCGGACCAGCTCCGGAGAAATCGGATCGTCCATCGTCACCGCCATCAACGCCCGCCCCCGCACCTCGATCCGCCCCACGTTCATGAAGCTGATGTTGATGTCGTGCTCGCCCAGCAGTGTCGAGACTGCCGCGATCATCCCCGGCCGGTCCTGGTTCTCGCAGAGCAGCAGCCACCCGTCCCCCGGCGGGATGTCGATCCAGAACTCGTTGATCTGCACGATGCGCGCCCCGTCGTGCGCGATGGTGCCCGTCACATCCGTGTCCCCGGCGCTCGCGTGGATGTGCACCCGGATCAGGTTCACGTACTTGTCTTCCGCCGGCCCCTTCCGCTCCGTGATCCGCATCCCCCGGTGCTCCGCGATGAGCCCCGCGTTCACGATCGTCACGTTGTCTTCGCTGATCTGGGACACCAGCCCCTTGATCACGGCTGCCTTCAGCGCCGTCGTGTCGTGCTCCGCGATATCCCCCAGGTACTCGATCTCGATGTTCCCCATCTGCCCCGCCGCCAGCTGCGTCGCTAGCGTCGCCACCTTCTCGGCCACCGGAAGATAGGGCCCGATGAACGACATTGTCTCCGCCGCGATCATCGGCGCGTTCACGGCGTACATCGCCGGCTCGCCCCGCAGGATGGCCAGGATCTGCTTCGCCACGTCGATCGCCACCCGCTCCTGCGCCTCCGCGGTCAGCGCCCCCAGGTGCGGCGTCACCACGATGCCGTCCGTATGCAGAAACGCTTCCGCCATCTCGGGAGGCTCGTCGGGGAACACGTCCAGCGCCGCCCCCGCGATCCTCTTCTCTTTCATCGCCGACACCAGCGCGTTCAGATCGACGAGCTCGCCGCGCCCGGTGTTGATGAGGCGCGCCGTCGGCTTCATCATCCCCAGCTCTCGCGCGCCGATCATGTTGCGCGTCTCGTCCGTGAGCTTCGTGTGCAGAGAAAGGAAGTCCGCCGTCCGGATCACCTGATCCTGCGTGGCCGCCAGCTCCACACCCAGCACCTGCGCCCGCTCCGCCGAGACGAACGGGTCGTACGCGATGACGCGCATGTCCAGCCCCTTACCGCGCCGCGCCACCTCCGACCCCACGTTCCCCAGCCCGATGAGTCCCAGCGTCTTGTCCCGCACCTCGACGCCCGCGAACTTCGACCGCTTCCACTCGCCGCCGCGGAGCGATGCGTCCGCCTGCGCGATGTTCCTCGACAGCGCCAGCATGAGCCCGATCGTGTGCTCGGCGGCCGAGATCGTGTTTCCCAGGGGCGCGTTCACGACGATGACGCCGCGCTGCGTGGCCGCGTTCAGGTCGATGTTGTCGACCCCCACGCCCGCGCGTCCGACGGCCTTCAGCCGCTTGCCCGCCGCGAACACCTCGGCCGTCACCTTCGTCTCGCTGCGGACGACCAGCGCGTCGTACTCGCCGACGATCGCCAGCAGATCGTCCTTCGTAAGCCCGGTACGGACGTCGACCTCAGCCTCCCGTTGGAGGATGTCCACGCCGTCCTGGGCGATGGGGTCAGCCACAAGGATCTTGCTCATGTCGGTGCCCACTCTAACGGCGCTGACGCGCTGGCGCCTGTCGCCATAACAAAAGGACGGAGCCGAAGCTCCGTCCCAGACTTCTTATCGGGGTGCTTCGGATTAGCGCGCGGCCGCCACGGGCGAGTATCCCACGCGCGGCAAGGCCTGCTTGAGCGCGTCGAAGCACGCCTGCAGGTCTTCCTGCGACACCAGCCCCAGGTGCCCGATCCGGAAGATCTTTCCGGTCAACTGTGCCTGCCCCCCGGCCAGCACCGTGTTGTACTCCGTCCGCATCAGCTTGTTCAGCGCCGGCCCGTCGACGCCCTCCGGCACCCACACTGCCGTCACCGTGTTCGAGGCGTAGCGCTCCTCCGCCGGAACGATCTTCAGGCCCATCGCCTTCACGCTGTCACGCGTGAACTGGCCCAGCCGCGCGTGCCGCTCGTGGATGTTGTTCAGCCCTTCCTTCTGCAGCTTCTGCAGCGCCACGTCCATCGCGAAGTACACAGAAACGGCCGGTGTCCATGGCGTCTGCCCCTTCTCCAGGTAGCTCTTCGCCTTCGTGTAGTCGAAGTAGTACCGCGGGATCCGGGCCTGCTCGACGGCCTTCCACGCCCGCGCGCTCACCGCCACCATGGCCATCCCCGGCGGCACCATCCAGCCCTTCTGCGAGCCCGTGAACACCACGTCAAGGTCCCACGCGTCGATCGGGAGCGGTACCGAGCCCAGGCTGCTGATCGCATCCACCAGGATCAGGATGTCGGGCCGTACACCGCGAATCGCCTTCGCGATCGCCCCCAGGTCGTTCGTGACGCCGGTCGACGTCTCGTTGTGCGTGACCATCACGGCCTTGAACGACGCGTCCTTCTTCAGCGCTTCCGCCACCGCCTCCGGGTCCGCCGCTGTCCCCTGCTCGAACGAAAGCTTCTCGACGTTCACGCCGTAGGTCTGCGCGATGTCCGCGAACCGGTCGCCGAACACCCCAATCGATACGCACAACGCGCGGTCGCCCGGTGAGAAGGTGTTCACGACAGCCGCCTCGATCGCCCCTGTCCCGGCCGACGTGAGCGTCAGCACGTCGTTTTTCGTCTCGAAGAACTGCTGCAGGTTGCTCGTGATGCGCGCGATGATCTCCTGGAACTCCGGTCCGCGGTGGTTGATCATCTGCCGCGACATCGCCTGCAGCACGTCGTCGGGGCATGGAGTTGGGCCGGGGATCCGTAAATTCACGCTCACGTAGGGGCTCCTTCAGTCGAGGGCGAGGCCAGGGGACGGGCGCCCCCGGGAGATTGTGCCTCCCCTCACAAACTTCTTCCGCATGATAGGTCAGGCCCGGGAGGGGATCAAGAAGCTATAGAAGCCGTCAAACCGCGACCCGCCTTCGATGAATATCGCTACGCAGCCAGCGCCCGCGGCTCCCTGTCGACGCCGGCATCGGCTACATGCGTCTGCGCCAGCGCGCACCACGCGAACACACCAACCGTAATGAACACCATCACGGAAATGTCGTTCGCCGTGAGGAACCATCCCAGGAACAGAAGCGGCACCAGCAGAACCGCCGCCGTCGCTCCATCGAGCCGCCATCCGTGCGGCAGCGCGACATCGCACGTGCGCTCGTGCGCCACCAGCAGCCCGATGGCCACAAACAGCACCATCATGCTCTGCATGTGCACGTGCGGCGACACCAGCAGCGGAAGCATGATCGCCAGCGCGTACGCCCGCGCTGAGAACGGCTCCCGCCTCCAGCTTCGCACGGCCAGCGCAACTGCGCCGCCCGCAATGATCGCCGCCCCCGGCAACCAGTACAACGCCTCGTCCCGCCCCGTAAGCCCGGTCACCAGCCCGCGCCAGTTCGCCATGTGCTGCGGCTGCGTGTCGATGTACGCCGGCAGCTTCGTCACGCCGGCCACCAGGCGCGCGTAGTCCCCCAGCGCCTCCGGCCCCAGTAACAGTGGCGGCCCTAGCAGCAGCGGCACGCTGATCCCGGCCAGCGTCCCCAGCGTCGTCCACCGGCGCTGCACCGCCAGCAGCAAGACGATCCCCAGCGCGAAGTGCGGCTTGAACGCCAGCAGCGAAAACGCAACGCCAGCCAGCACCTCCTGATCCCGCCGAAGACACCGCCACCCCAGCAGGGCGGCGTACACGATCACGAGGTCAATCTGTCCCCACGACATGTCCGTTACCGCCGGCATCGAGAAGGCGAATGCGAACAGCAGCGCGTTCCGCAGCTTCGACGGCACGTTCGACAGCTCGCGTTGAAGGAGCAGCACGGCCCCTGCCAGTGCCGCAAGGTTCAACGCCGTGAACACCACGTGCGCCGTCCGGTATGGCAGCGCGGAGATCGGCGCGAACGCAAACGCCACCATCGGCGGCGCAACGAACGGATTCACGTCGTCCGCCGCGCCCGCTGGCGAAATCCCGCGCTGCACCCGCTCCTGCGTCTCGAGGTCGTACAGCAGCCAGCCGTCGCCCGTCCGCACAAGGTGACCCCCGGCGTAGTCCGTCAGGAAGTCCCCCCCGATGCCGTCTCCGTCCCGTACATAGTTCGTGACGGCGATGGCCAGCAGCGCGCAGGTCAGGGCCAGGGCGATGCCCGCCAGGGCGATCCCGATGCCGAACTGCCCCGGCAGCAGTCTCCGGTGTCGCGTGGTCGCATTTGCCGTGATCATCGACGAAGTATCGGCAGGCCCCGCAGGCGCCCCCGGGCTCGGTGGCGGCGCTCGGCTCTCCCTTAGGGAAGGGAGACGAGGCTCCAGGGTCCGCACAGGACGCGAGGAGGGGGCGCCACAGCCTCCCCGTGGCACCCCCTCTCCATTCCCTTGGGTCTGGACGGTTTCCCCCTAACAGGTGCCGTCCAGACAGTCGGTCGCGCTGTTGAACGCCGTCACAATCGCGCCGCGGAACGCCACGACGGCGGCCACGACGACGGCCACAGCGATGACCGCCATGATCAGACCGTACTCAGCCAGCGTCTGACCTTCCTCATCCTTCACCTTCGTCTCGAGCGACTGGATCGCAACGAGCACCTTCAGAGCCAGGTCCTTGATCATCGTTCCCCCTTCACGTGAGGTGAATACTCCCGTCCGAGAGCGCCCGGGTACATCTCCCGACCCGTCACCCCAAAGGTGGCAGGCAGGTCGCCCGACCCTCGGAACACCGGACGACCCAGCAGTGAGCCGATAAGGCGTCACAATTGCTGTCACATCTAGGTTCGGCACCTCTTGCGGCGTTAGTAGGGGTTTTCCGCACGGTTCTTTAGGGACTTTTCCCACAGGCTTCATGCAAGGACCTTCCTCCGCGACTCGTCCTTCAACAGCAGAAAAGGCACGCCCATGGACGCGCCTCTCGCAGAAGGGGCACGCGCACGGGCGTGCCTCTTAGTGTTGGCGGAACCCTCCCGCAGCGTGTCAGCAGGTTCCGTTCAGGCAGTCGGCTGCGCTATTCCACGCGCCCACGAGGGCCTCTCGGAACGTAATCACCGAGATCGTAATGGCCGCCACCGCGATCGCGCTGATAATCAGGCTGTACTCGGCCAGCGTCTGACCCCGTTCATCTCGATGCCAGTCACCGGCTTGCTGCAACGCGATGAGTATCCGCAGTGCCGCGTCTGTGAACATCTCAACCCCCTGTCGCGTTCGTCGGCCTTACGGACACGGAAGGGGGCGCCGCGGCGTCGGGCCGCGGCGCCCCTTTGTCGCCTGGTTCCCTGCGATTCCTAGCAGGTGCCGTCCAGACAGTTGGTCGCGCTGTTGAACGCCGTCACGATCGCGCCACGGAACGCCACGACGGCGGCCACGACGACGGCCACAGCGATGACCGCCATAATCAGACCGTACTCAGCCAGCGTCTGACCTTCCTCATCCTTCACCTTCGTCTCGAGCGACTGGATCGCAACGAGCACCTTCAGAGCCAGATCCTTGATCATGCCATTTCCCCCTTCACGTGAAGTGAATACTCCCGTCCGAGAGCCACCGGGTACATCTCTCGATGCTTGCCCCCCACGCCGGGTGGAGGGACGCCGCCCGGCTCTCGAACCTCGGGCGACCCAGCAGAGCGGTCCACCTAGGGGAACACACTGCTGTCACAGGAAGGGTCGGCACGTAGGGAAGCCGCTGTAGGGGTTTCTTGGGCGTTCTTTAGGGATCTTTTTACATCTTCGACCGCCCCGTCGGTTTCGCTGAAACGCCGCAGGAACCGGCCGATGATGGCAAACGCCGCTCATCGCCGCCGCTCTTCGGCGGCCGCTGACAAGTGATAACTGACAACTGAGAGCTAAGAGGTGGTGGGCGATGCAGGGCTCGAACCTGCGACCTTCTCGGTGTAAGCGAGACGCTCTGGCCATCTGAGCTAATCGCCCGGGGAAGCGAATCCATCCTAGCTTCCGCTTCGAAACGCGGTCAAGCGGGTGCCCACACCCCCTGCTCGATCAAGTTCGCGTCGTGCATACCGACCATTCGACCATGGGCGTCATGCAGCCCGCCGCGACAAGCGCCGCCTTCCGCACCGCCATGCGCCTCGGTCCGGAGCGCACCCTCGCGACCCGCGCCCGCAGCCGTCTCGAAGCCTTCCTCGCCGGCGGCTCGCTCTCCTACGAGCGCAACTTCCTGTTCGTCCGGCCCGCCATCGCCGTCGCCGTGATCGTCGCTGTCCTAGTCCCCGGCAACCTGCCGGGCGCGCGCGGCGTCATCTATGCGTGCTCCTCTGCCATCATCTACAACTTCCTGCTCGCTTATCTCGTCGCCCGCGAACGCATGTACTTGCTCCGCGCCGCCAGCCTGCTCTTCGACAACCTCACCGTCCTCACCGCGTCGCTCTGGGTGTTCTGGAAGATGGGCCAGGCCGGCTACGAGTCCGACCTCTGGCTCATCTACATCAGCCTCATCGTCTCAAACAGTCTCTACTACGGCCCGATCGGATCGCTGTTCTTCACCACGCTCTGGACGGGCCTCTTCGTTGGCGTCTCCCTGGGCTTCTACGACGGCGGCACCTACTTCCGCGACCAGCTCCCGACGCGGCTTGTATTCTTCGTTCTTACAGGTTTCGTCTCCCTCTCGCTCTCTACCGAACTCCGCACACGCAGGGCCAACCTCGAGAACAAGACCCGTCAATCCCTGAAGATGCTCGCGCAGATCGTCGAAGCCCGCGACACCGACGCCGGCCTCCACCTCAAGCACATCCAGCACTACTCTCGTGCCCTCGCCCTTCGCGTTGGCCTCGACGAGAAAGAAGCCAGCGAGGTCGCCTACGCCGCCCTGATACACGACGTCGGCAAGGCCCAGGTCCCCGACTCCATACTCAAGAAGCCGGGTCCCCTTACCCTGGAAGAGCGCCAGATCATCCAGCAGCACACCATCTGGGCCGATGCCGTCCTCTCCGACGACCAGGAGTTTGCCACCGCCCGCCAGGTCGCCCGACACCATCACGAGCGCTGGGACGGCACCGGATACCCGGACGGCCTTGCCGGCGACCAGATCCCCCTCCCCGCTCGCATCGTCGCCGTCGCCGATGTCTACGACGCCCTCATCAGCGAGCGCCCCTACAAACACGCCTGGCCGGGCGGCGAAGCTATCGCCGAGATCCGCCGCCTCAGCAGGACCCACTTCGACCCCGCCATCGTCGAGGCCTTCCTCGACCTCTACGCCACCAACGTCCTGCGCGACCTCGACGTCGATATGGCGCGCGACCCCGAAAGCGACCACAACCACGGGCAGGCCGCCTGACCCAGGTTGACCCCGTCGCCCCCCGCGCTAGAATCATCCTCACCACCGCCGCGCCGCGTGGGCCGCACCCTGCCGCCCGTATGTCCCACCGAGTGCGAAAACGGCGAACAGAGCAGTGGTAGGGGCGATCTCCCCTGCCGCAGCAGGGCCGCTTGCCGCGCCCACGGCGTAGGGGCCCAGCCTGCCGCGCCCACCCAACGCAGGGAGAGGAACCATGGACAAGCAGACGACGCTGAAGCAGCTCCAGGAAGGCTTTGCCGCGTTCACCGCCGCCCTCGATGGTCTCGACGAGCACGCCATGAGCACGGTCTTCTACGGCTCCTGGGCCGTCAAGGACATCGTCGCCCACATCGCTGGCTGGCAGCACCAGATGACCGCAGCGATGGAGCGCCTCGCCCGCGGCGAGAAGCCCACGCCCGAAGGTGTCGACTACAGCGACGCCGACGCTTGGAACGCTCGCTTCGCTTCCGCGATGACCGCCCAAAACGCGGCCACGGTGGTCGCCGACCTCAAGCAGTCCTTCGCCAACTATCTGCGCGCCGCCCAGGCAATCTCGGATGATCGCTACGGCGAGGGCAAAACCATCGACCGCCTCATCGAAGCCAGCGGCATCGGCCACTACAAAGAGCACCTGCCTGCTATCAAGGAGTTCAAAGCAACGCGTAAACCCTAGTCCCCCAGTCCCTCGTCCCTACTCCCTAACCCCTCGTCCGCTACAATCCCGCCGCATGCTCACAAAGGTCCACCACGTCGGCGTCGTCGTCCGCGACATCGATCAGGCCATGCGCTTCTGGCGCGATACCCTCGGCCTCGACATCCACAAGCTCCAGATGATCGAAGAGCAGGGCGTCAAGGCCGCACTCCTCAATCTCGGCGACAGCGAGATCGAGCTCCTCGAGCCCGTCGTCACCGACAACGGCATCGCCCGCTACCTCGACCGAAAAGGCGAGGGCCTCCACCACATCTGCTTCCAGTCCGACGACGTCGAGCGCGACCTCACCGCCCTCAAGTTCAAGGGCGTCGAAATGATCGACCAGCAGACCCGCGTCGGCATCGCCGGACGCATCTGCTTCCTCCACCCCACCGCCATGGATGGCGCCCTCATCGAGCTCTGCCAGCCCCTCGACGAGTACGCTGCCCTGCACCCGGGGGCACGCTGATGGCCGGCGACCTGACCCTCTTGATGTGGCACAGCCGCCCCCGGCTGTGTGGCCCGGCGAGCGGCGATACCGCCGCGCCAGGAGGAGCCCGCTGATGGCCGGCAACCTCACGCTCGACCACGTGGTCATCGCCGTCTACGACCTCGACGCCGCCACCGCCGACTACACTAACGTCCTCGGCCGCACGCCCTCCTGGCGCGGCGGGCACCCGAAGTACGGGACACGCAACACCCTCTTCCGCATCGACAACACCTACGTTGAGCTCCTCGCCCTCTCCGGCGCTCAGGGCGACAAGCGCTGGTCCGGCGAGCTCCAGCGCTTCCTCGAGCAGCGCGGCGAAGGCGTCTACGCCCTCGCCCTCGGCACGCCCGACATCCGCAGCACCGTCAACGAGATGCGAGAGAACGGCCTCGAGGTCATGGACCCCGCCGATGGCCACGGCATCGACCTGGACACCGGCGCCGAGCGCGCGTGGCGCAACGCCATGGTCGCCCCGAAAGGCACCAACGGCATCCGCCTTTTTTTCATCCAGCACCTCGCCCCGCCCGAGGCGCTCCCGGTCGCCGAGCCGGTCGACGAAGCCGCATACGTGCGTCGCATGGATCACGCCGTCGTCCTCTCCGCCGATATGGAGGCCGCCCGCCGCGTCTGGAGCGATGTCCTCGGTGCGCGCCTCGCCCTCGACCGCACCTTCCCCGATCGCAACACACGCATCCTCTTTTACCGCCTCGCCGATATCACCATCGAGATCAGCGGGGGTTCCGCGCAGTCCCGCGAGGGCATCGGGAAGCCCGACCGCTTCTTCGGCCTCGCCTGGGGCGTCGATAGCATCGAGAGGACCTGCGCCCGCCTCGCCGCCGCCGGCGTCGAGACATCCGGCCCCCGCCCCGGCATCAAGCCCGGCACCCTCGTCGCCACCGTGAAGGGCCCCGCCACCCACGGCGTCGCCACGCTGCTCATCGAGCACATGCCGCAGTCGTTCGAGGCCGAAGCCCGCGGACCGCAGCGCGGCGCCATCGACAATGCGCCCCAGCAGCGCGCCTTCACCGCCACCGCGCTAGACCACATCTCCGTCACCACGCCTGATCTCCTCGCCACCGCCACGAAGTGGGCCGCCACCCTGAACCTCTCCGTCACAGAGACCCACGACGTCCCCGGCGAAGGCCGCGTCGCCAAGATCCCCGCTGGCAACGCCTACCTCGCCCTCACACAGCCCACCGAAGGCTCCGGCATCGCCGCCGCCATGACCGACCGCGGCCAGGGCATGCACGCCATCGCGATCGCCGTCGACAACATCGACGAAGCCGTCCGCGACCTCCGCGTCAAAGGCATCGAAGTCACCGACCCCACCCCCGGCCGCGACCCCACCCCCCGCATCGCCCGCGTGTCAAAGACAGCCACCAACGGCGTCCCCCTGATCCTCATCCAACACACAACCCCGTAGCGCGCCCGCCGTGTGGCACAGCCGTCCCCGGCTGTGCATCGCTGGCCAACGATGGAGTCGCATGCGACAGCGTGACCGCTCTATGTCCTGTCATGCTGAGTGAAGCGACGCTGTCCGGTCAGGGGTGCATCTTGTTGGAGTCAACGACTCCGGCCGAACGAACGGCTTGGCTCGCGGTTACACAAACAGGCGGCAAGGCACAGCACCCGCGCCCGCACGCCTTCAGGACGACAAGTACTCCCGGTGCGCCCGATAGTGCTCCACCCCATCCGCACGCGCAATGCTCTCCAGCACCTCATCCCCCCATCGCTCCGCCGGCACCGCCTCGATCGTCCGCACCCGTCGGTCAAACGCGGTGTGCGCTCGTTCGCGGGCGGCCGCCAGGTCGAGCGCGGAGTCCTCTGCCTGCCACCGCGCGTTGATCTCGTCGTCGCTTCCGTCGAGCGTCGCGATCGGGCGCCCCTCGAGCCATCCTTCGAGATCCGCCGTAGAGTGCGCGATCCATCGAGCAAGGTGCGCGTACACGTCGCGACTCGTCCAGCTCGGGGCCGAGTCCGCGTGTACGCTCCCGCGTCCTGCCCCCGCCTCCAGCAGCGCCACAAGAGCGTCCCACTCAGCCCGGTCCTCCAGCAACATCGTTCGCACGTCTTGTGCATCCATCTCACACCCCCAACGATTTGACGCGCCGCCCGACGCGTCACTCTATCCTCTATCCCCTATTCCCTATCCCCTATTCCCTACGTATACTCCCCACGCCATGCCCGATGACAAGATCCGCGTCCTCGTCGCCAAGCCCGGCCTCGATGGCCACGACCGTGGCGCCAAGGTCGTCGCCCGCGCCCTCCGCGACGCCGGCATGGAGGTCATCTACACCGGCATCCGCCAGACCCCCGAAATGATCGCCGAGGCCGCCCTCCAGGAAGACGTCGACGTCATCGGTCTCAGCATCCTCTCCGGCGCACATATGGAGCTCTTCCCCCGCGTCGTAAAGGCCCTCCGCGACCGCGAGATCAACCCCGGCGAGGTCCTCCTCTTCGCCGGCGGCATCATCCCGGACGCCGATGTCGAGCCGCTGAAGAGGCTGGGCTTCCAGGCCATCTTCGGCCCCGGCACCTCCACCGAAGACGTCATCAAGTTCGTCCGCGACTGGGCCGCCTCGCGCCCGGTCCGCGCGACCTGACCCCCGTGCCCACGGTCGAGGAGCTCGTCCAGCGGCTGTTCGCCGGCAACCGCCGCGCCCTCTCCCGCCTCCTCACCCTCATCGAGAACGACGCCCCCGAAGGCCGCCGCGCCCTCGCGCAGCTCTACCCGAAGTCAGGCCGCGCCCACACCGTAGGCCTCACCGGGTCCGCCGGCGCCGGCAAGAGCACCCTCTCCGGCGCCCTCGCGCGAGAGCTTCGCCGCCGCGGCCGCACCCTCGGCATCGTCGCCATCGACCCCACGTCGCCGTTCTCGCAGGGCGCCCTCCTCGGCGACCGCATCCGCATGCAGGATCTCACCTCCGACCCCGGCGTGTTCCTCCGCAGCATGGCCACGCGCGGCAACCTCGGCGGCCTCGCGCCGTCCACCTCCGGCGTCGTCACCGCGCTCGACGCCTTCGGCAACGACATCGTCATCGTCGAGACGGTCGGCGCCGGCCAGGACGAAGTGGAGGTCGCCGCCATGGCCGACACCACCGTCGTAGTGCTCACACCCGGCGCGGGGGACGACGTGCAGGCCATGAAGGCCGGCATCATGGAGATCGCCGACATCCTCGTCGTCAACAAGTGCGACCTCCCCAACGCCGACCTCTTCTACCGCCAGCTCTCCGCCATCTACGAATCCTTCAGCGGCCGCCGCGAAGGATGGGAGGTCCCCATCCTCAAGACCTCCGGCACCGCCCAGGAGGGCATCGACGCCCTCGCCGACGCCCTCGACCGCCACCGCGTCCACATCGACTCCGCCGGCGCCCGGGAGCGGCACCGCCTCGAGCAGGCCCGGCACCAGGTGCTCGCCCTCGCCCGCCAGCGCCTCCTCGACACCCTCATCGCCCACCACTCCGACGGCCGCCTCGACGACCTCGTCGCCAGAGTCGCCCGCCGCGAGCTGGACCCCCACACCGCCGCCGACGAGCTCACGTCGTAGCTACGATTCACCGCGCCACAGGACGATGTCTCCAATATGCAGGTCCTTCGCGTGCCAGTGCGGGCTGGCTTGGCCAGGGACGGCTATGCGATGGGTCGTGGCGACGTGGTATCCCGCGGCGTTATGATGGCGGACAATTTCGCTGGTTCCATTTTGGAAATTCCGCGACGGGCGACTTACCTTCTGTATAGGAGAGTCCGATAGTCGTCCGTCTGTGATTTTGTCCCAGATACCGAGCGTCGCGAATAGAGCGTCAATTTCCATGTGCGATAATTCCACGGTAGGAGGGCGTGCCATGAGTCAGCCTCTAAGCGACGCGAGTAAAGAGACATTGCGTCTGTTCGTCGACGGTCAAATGACCATCCGTGAGCTTCAGGGATGGCTAGCTAGCATTGAGTACGACGACGATCTCGACGATGAGGAGCGTGATGACCTAGCCTCCCTGTCTCTCATCGTGACGGAAGTGGTCGAGGAGATGCGCCCACCAGACGAAATACTATCGACGGTTGTGCGTCTCCTCGGGCGATCCGTTGAAGTCAACACAGTCCGCTCCAGTGCTAGCACCGTGTGGTCACGCTCATCGACTACGAGCGCAAATTCGGAAGTCCAACACGCTCGTATATCAGCCTGAAGGGGAGTCGGGTCAGTTGGTCAGCTCCTAGCATGATCTGAAACCAATAGAGGCCCTCTAGCTCGAACTTCTGCTGCATGTCGATCACGAGGTTGGCTCCGCGATCCTCTCCTTCGAAGAACACGGTTCCTGACCAGAGGTCAGATACCTCGGCGCTTGGCTTCTCGAGTTTGACCACGATCTGCTGCGTTCCGCGCGCCCTTCCAGAAATGAACATCATCACAAGTTTGAAGTGCTGGATCACCTCAGGCATGCTCTCGGGCACAGCTGGACCTGCGGCCGTTATTATGGCCCGGTCAATGACTCGAATGAGGGAAAGAACGCCGTCCTTGCCCTCGATCACATCGCCGCATATCGTAGCGGCCTTTAGAAACGGACCAGTGTCTGGGATCAAGTGTCAGCCTCGTGCTCGGAGTTTATCCGAAGTCTACTGAGGAATGAATGCCCATCCCCGCACGCATCACCGTCGCACCATCGGCGCGCACGACCTCCCGAGGCTCCGCGCCTTCTACCGCGGCCTCGGGTGGCCCGAGAAGCCCGACTCCACCGACGCTACGGGCCGCTTCACCTGGGATCGCGAGAGATAGCCGGTCGACCGATCGTCGCCGGACGAAACGCAGCGTCCTCGAGGCCGAGTTCGGCATCCCGCTCCTCGAATCCGACTGACCCGCAGAGGCGCCTTCAGCCCTGTCGCATAACGGGCGGTTGGAACCAGACGATGCGCGAAATCTGCAGAAGTGATCCAGCTCCCTTGCAGGTCGCCTGCCGCCTCACCTACGCTCCGCCCCAATAGCCGGTACCGGACGGTCCGACCGGGCAAGCCGCAGGCGCACCGTGGAAGAAAGAAGGAGTCCGTGGATTTGAACGAACCCCTCCCACAAACGGAAAACTGCCGAGCAATTGAATCTGAAGGTCCGGCCGCCGCCCCCGAAAACCGAAAACTGCCGAGCAATTGAGTCTGAAGGTCGCACGGGACAGCAGCGCACCGCGTCGATCGAAATTTGCAGAAGTGATCTGGCGCGCTTGGAGATCGCACCCGCCTATCCTACGCTCGTGGCATGCACCAGATCGCGCGCCCAGCGACAACCAGCCCCGCCTCCCGCGAAGCATCACCGGCTTGTGCGATCTCGACGCGGCGCTGTTTGATTGTTCTGCCCCCCTGGTCAATCAAAGTCAATCAAACACGATCGATTCCCGAATCCGCGGGGACGTCGCGCCGTGCACCACCAGGTTCAGCTCGAACGTGGTCGAAAGAACAAACAACAATCAAACAGTCTTCAGCACGTCCGGTACGTCATCTTCCGAGGATCAGCTTCCCGGTATCGATGGTTGGACGGGGACGCGGTGGCGCGGCGGGGTATCCCAGGACGACGAACGCCTGCGCCTCGAACGCCTGCGGCAGCTCCAGCGCCTCGCGCACGGCGTCGGGTGACCACAGCGGGGCGGAGATCCAGTACGACGCGAGGCCGCGGGCGTGGGCGCCCAGCATCAGGTTCTGCATCGCCGCGCCGATCGACTGCTGCGCCATCGCCCACTCGTTGCGGCGCCGCAGCTCGTCGGGCCAGTCGCGCAGCCCCTCGTGCGTCAGGCAGGCAAGCACCAGCACCGGCGCCGACACGATCTGTCGCGTCGACCTCCGCAGCAGCTTCTCGATCAGCTGCGGCGGATGCCCGTCGCGCTCGAGGTCGGCGTGCCACGCCGCGCCCATCGCCTCCGCGAGCCGCGCCCGCCGTTCGAGAGACACGACGACGTACCGCCACGGCCGCGTGTGGTGGGGCGCCGGCGCCAGACACGCCAGCTCCAGCACTTCATCGACGATCTCGCGCGGGACCGGCTTCTCCGCCAGTTGCCGAACCGACCGGCGCGTGCGGATCGCCTCGATGGCGGCCATGGTGGCGTCCATCAGCCGCCCCCCGCGTCGGCCGCCCGCGGGATCGCGCGCGACTTCGCCGGCCCGTACGACGCCCGCGCGTCGATCCAACCGCGCGTCGCCGCTCCCACCGCGCGCGCCGCCAGCGACTCAACGTCGCTCGCCGCGTCCACGTCGAACGTCAGCCGCTCGAGCGCCAGCTCCACGCACTCCACGCCCGCGCGCTCGGCCTCGGCGCGGTGCGCGTCCGCGCTGTTCAGGCCGAACCGCATCGGGATGATCTCCGGTGGGCGCAGCGCCAGCGCGTTCGTGCCGTTGTCGTACGCGCGCACCAGCACCACTCGCCGATCGGCGCCCGCCAGCGCGTTTACGACCGTGCACACGTCCACCGCGCGCACCAGCGGCACATCGGCCGGCAGGACCACGACCTCCTCCGCGCCGATGCGCCGCGCCAGGTACCGCACGCCGAACGTGAGCCCGTCGTTCAGCCCGGACAGCGTCGCCGGCTCGGGGATGGGCATCGCGCCCAGCTCGCGCACCTGCCAGAAGACGTCGCTGTCCCCGCTCACCACGCCGATGCGGTCGAAGCACTCGCTCTCGACGCACGCCGTGATCACGTCGACCAGCATCGCCAGCGCCAGCTCCGACCGCTCGCGCCGGTCCAGCACCTCGGCCAGCCGCATCTTCGCGTCGGCGAGGGACTTCATGGGGATCAGGGCGCTACGCATAGGTTGAGTCTAGCGGGTGGGCTCAGCGACTAGGCTCGGTCTGATTCGTCCAGTCCTTCAGCAGGTAGGTGCAGATCTCGCCGCCTACACGCTCCTCTCCGTCTCCGTCCACTGACATCCACGTAAGCCTAAACTCGTCATCTGGCTTATCACGGTAGCCAAGCCGGGCGTACAAGGCGCGAGCGCGATGGTTCTCAACGCCCACGGCGAGACCTAGTCTTGAACAGCCGCGCTGAACGGCCAGCCGTTCGGCCTCGAGCATGAGTGCCGTCCCGATACCTTTCGACTGCATATCGGTCCGCACGGCGAGTGCTTCCACGAGCGGACCCGCGATGTTTCGTTCGCGCAGGAACGGCTCATCCGCGCTCCATCGAAGAAAGACATGCCCGACTGGATCGCCGTCCACCCAGGCTATGAGATAGTTCGCCGACCCCTCCTCCTGAGCCGCGAATCGCGTCTCGTGATACGTGCGCAAAACGCCATCCAGGAGCCGGCGAGATGCGGGCATGCTCCCTTGCAGCAGATCGAGATCGGCGGCAGTTAGGTTGCGTATGTTGAGGGTGCCCACTGGAAGCATTAGCGTGCTCAGTCTGCCGTCGCCGCGGCCGCAATGACCGCTTCGGCCAGCGCTGCCTTCTCGGCCGGTCCGCGCATGATGGTCTGCGCGACGACCGGGCGGACGCCCGCGGCTTCGACCGCGGGGGCAAGGTCGCGGTCCTGCTCGTCGATGACCAGCACGTCGAGGAAGTCCCCGTACGCCTCTGCGACGCCTGCGGCCGTCGGCGTCATCCCGAGCGAGGCCATCATGCGGTCGGCCGGGCCCTTGATCGTGCGGCCGCCGACGATGGGACTCACGGCGACCACCTTCGCCGACGTCTCGCGCAGCGCGTCGCGCACCCCCGGCACCGCCAGAATCGGCCCGATGCTCACCACGGGGTTGCTCGGCGCAATGGCGATCACGTCCGCGTCGCGAATCGCCTCGGTGACGCCGGGCGCCGGCGACGCGGCATCCGCGCCGTCGAATCGCACGCTCCGGACAATGTCCTCTGTCCGGCGCTTCACGAAGTACTCCTGGAACGCCAGCTCGCCGGCATCAGTGATGACGACCGAGCGGATACGGTCGTCCGTAGCCGGCAGAACGTTAAGCCGCAGATCGAAGGCTTCGACGATCGAGCGTGTCGCCTCGGACAACGTGGCGCCGTCACGCAGCAACTGTGTGCGGTGGACGTGCGTCGCCATGTCGCCGTCGCCCAGGTTGAATCAGGTCTCGTACCCGAACCGCGCCAGGGCCTCCAGCGTGCGGAAGGTCTCGCCCCGCAGCCCCCAGCCCTTCTCGGGGTCGATCGCGCCCGCCAGTGTGTAGATGACGATGTCGATGTCGGGCGAGACGTGCAGCCCGAAGAACTCCTCGTCGTCGCCGACGTTGGAGATGACGGTCACGTCCTCCTGCGGCACGACGGCGATCAGCCCCTCGAGGAACCGCGCCGCCCCCACGCCCCCCGCCAGCGCCGTGACTTTCATGTGCTCTCTTTCTCTTCCTGACAGGTGGGTGAATGATTGGACGGTTCAGCCCTAACGACCAACGACTAACGACCAGCGCCTACACCGCCAGATACGCAATCGTCACGCCCTCGCCGCCCTCCTCCGGGCGCGCCTGCTCGTACGACTTCACGAGCGGGTGCTTCGCCAGCATGTCTCGCACCTGCCGCCGGAGCGTGCCCGTCCCTTTCCCGTGGATGATGCGCGCCCACGGAAGCCCCGCCCGGAACGCCTCGTCCAGATACTGCTCCACCGTTGGCAACGCCTCGTCCACCGTCTGTCCGCGCACCTCAAGCTCGGGCGGAACCTCACGCGCAGGGGCGATGTTCGCGCGCACCTCGCCGTGCGACTTCGTCGGCGCGACGCGCTGCACCTTCTCGACCTGCGAGAGCTTGATGCGCGACCGCAGCGGCCCCAGCCGCACCTCCACTTCGCCCCGCTCGTCGGGCGGGCCCATGGCCTCGCCCCAGCGGTCCATGCCGCGCAGCCAGACGTGGTCGCCTTCTTCGATCGACTCCGGCGGTGGTCCGGCGGGGATCGCCGCCACGCGCGGCTCGCGGCGGCGGCGTGGCGGGCGAGGCTGCGCGTGCTTTTGCGCCAACTGCAGTGCCTCTTCCAGCGCCTGCTTCGCCTTCGCGTCGGCCGCCGCCAGCTTCTGCCGCTCCACGTCGTGCTCCGCCTCGGCGATCAGCTTCTGCGCCCGCTCGACGTCCTTCTCAATGTCCGCGCGCGCTTTCGTGACGATGCGCTCGCGTTCATCGTCTGCCGCGTCCAGCCGCTCCGCCAGCTTCTCGCGGATCTCCTCCGCCTCCCGACGCGCGATCCCCTCCGCACGTTTGTCGGCCGAGGCCTGCTCGCGCTCGCGCTTTAGCTCCGACAGCAGGTCTTCGACCTGGAGCTGCTCGGGCGCGATCGACGCACGCGCGTCGTCGATGACCCGCTGCGGCATGCCGAGGCGCTGCGCGATCTCGAGCGCGTTGCTGCGCCCGGGCAGTCCGATCGAGAGGTGGTATGTCGGCGAAAGCGTCGCCAGGTCAAATTCGACTGAGGCGTTCGTGACGCCATCGGTGTTGTGCGCGAACGCCTTCAGCTCGCCGTGGTGCGTCGTCGCCACCACGAGCGCGCCCGCGCCGAGCAGCGCCGTCAGGATGCTGCGAGCCAGCGCCGAGCCCTCGGTGGGGTCGGTGCCCGCGGCCAGCTCGTCCAGCAGCACCAGTGACTTCGGCCCGACATCCCGCAGCACGCCGATGATTTTGGTGATGTGGCTGCTGAACGTCGACAGCGACTGCTCGATGCTCTGCTCGTCGCCGATGTCTGCGAAGACGGAATCGAACACCGGGACGCGCGAGCCGGTGTCGGCGGGCACGGGCAACCCCGCCTGCGCCATCAACGCCAGCAGTCCCGCCGTCTTCAGCGCGACCGTCTTGCCGCCGGTGTTCGGCCCCGTGATCAGCAGCACCCGGTAGGGCCCGCCGACCGTGACCGTCGTGGGCACGACGGGCGGCTTCAGCAGCGGATGGCGCGCCTGAAGCAGGTGGAGCTGCGCCGGCGCCTCGACGATCCAGGACTGGTCAGCGCCGGCGTACGGCAGCTCCTCTGCGCCGACGTCGTCGGCGAACCGGGCCTTCGCCAGCGCCAGGTCGATCTCCGCCAGCGCCTCCACGTCCCAGACGACGGCCTGCGCCTGCTCGCCGATCTCGTTGCTGAGGGCGCGCAGCACGCGCTCGACCTCGCGCTCCTCTTCGAGCTGCGCCTCGCGCCACTTGTTCCCCAGCTCGACGACGGCCAGCGGCTCCAGCCAGACGGTCGCGCCCGAGCCGGAGACGTCGTGAACGATGCCCTTGAGCTGGCCGCGATAGTCCTGCTTCACGGGGATGACGTAGCGGCCGTCCCGCACCGTGATGATCGCTTCCTGCGCGATGCCCTTCCCGTACGCCGAGGCGAGGATCTCCTGCATGCGCTGGTACAGCCGGTCATGCAACCCTCGCACCTCGCGGCGGACCGCTCCCAGCGCCGGCGAGGCCTGGTCCGCGACTTCGGCGCGCTGGTTGATGGAACGGTTGATGGTCTCGACGGTGCGTGTCAGCGGCTCGACGACATCGACGACGTCCGCCAGCAGTGGCAGCTCTTCGGCGAGGCGAGAGATGGAGGACTTCAGCTCGCGCGCGCACTCCAGCGTTGAGGCGAGGTTCAGGAGCTCCTCCGGCGCCAGGATGCCGCCGCGGGAGGCCTTCTCGGCGAGCGCGCGGACGTCGTGGGCGCCCTGCAGACCTGTGCGCGGCTTGAGCTGAAGCAGGCGGCGCGCCTCCGCCGTCTTGCGCTGGCGCCGGACGACATCGCCGATGTCCATTGAGGGCGTGAGGGCGAGCGCCAGCTCCTTCCCGGCGGAGAAGGCGGCGTGGCGGGCGAGGCGCTCGAGGATCTTCGGGAACTCAAGCGTGCGCAGGGCGTGAGCGTCCATCGGGTCAGTGTAGCCGGGCAAACACAGGAGTCGGGCGCACCTTCGTCAGAGGCTCCGGTCGGAGCTCCTGCGGTGGACTGGCAGCATGGCAGCGGCGGGCGCGCTAAGGTGAAGGTCGTCCGTGAACGCCGGGAGCGAGGCCAGGGATGCTGGGTAAGGTCGAATACAAGTACATCGTCGCCCTTGTGGGCGTCTTCGCCATCTTCATGGAGCTGCTGGACACCACGATCATCAACGTGGCGATCCCGACGCTGCAGCGCGAGTTCGACGTGGCGGAGCCATCGACGATCCAGTGGGTGATCACGGCGTACCTGTTGAGCCTGGCCGTGTTCATCCCGATCTCGGGATGGGCGGGGGACCGCTTCGGGACGAAGCGCGTGTTCATGTTTGCCCTGACTACGTTCACGGGCGCATCGCTGATGTGCGCGGTGGCGCCGACGATCGAGGCGCTCATCGGTTTCCGCGTGCTGCAGGGCGTCGGCGGCGGCATGCTCTCGCCGGTGGCGTTTTCGATGGTGTGGCGGGCCTTTCCTCCGGAGGAGCGGTCGAAGGCCGCCGGAATCATGGTGGTCCCCGCGGCAGTGGCGCCGGCGAGCGGGCCGGTGGTCGGCGGGGCGCTGGTGGAGTATGCGTCGTGGCACTGGATCTTCCTGGTGAACCTGCCGATCGGCATCGCCGCGCTCCTCGTGTCGTACTTCTACCTCCGAGAGGAGAAGCAGCCCCACGCGGGGAGCTTCGATCCAATCGGGTTCGTGCTGGCCGGCTCCGGGCTGGCGGCGGTGGTGTACGCGCTGTCGCGAGCGGGCGAGCACGGATTCGGCGACGGGCAGGCGCTCGGCATCGGGCTGGCCGGGCTGGCGCTGCTGGCGGCGTTCGCGCTGGCGGAGCTCCGCATCGCGCAGCCGATGCTGGACGTGCGGATCCTGGGGAACGCGCTGTTCCGCGCCTGCAACCTGGCGTGGATCGTGACGATGTTCGGCGGATCCTCGATGATCTTCCTCCTCACGCTGGAGCTGCAACTGGGCCGCGGGCTTTCGCCGCTCGAGTCGGGGCTCACGACGTTCGTGATGGCGATCGGCGTGATGCTAACGGCCCAGCCGGCGAGCAGGATCTACCGCAGGGTGGGGCCGCAGCGGTTGATCCTCACGGGGCTTATCCTCTGCGCTGCGGTCACGCTGGCGCTGTACCGGGTGGACTTCGAGACGAACCTGTGGACCATCCGGGGACTGATGCTGGTCCGCGGCATCGCCTTCGGCTTCGTGCTGGTCCCGCTGCAGGCTGCAACGTACGCACAGATCTCGCCGAAGGAGACGGGCCGGGCGACGGCGCTGTACAACGCGACGAGCCAGGTGGCTTCGAGTCTTGGCGTGGCCGTCGCGGCCGCGTATCTGACCGGACGTTTCACGCAGAACGGATTGTCGGCCGATGGCCGGCTGATCTCGTTCCAGGATTCGTTCCTGCTAATGGGCCTCTTGTCGGCGGTAGGGGCTGCGGTCGCCCTGCTGATTCGCGATCGCGATGCCGCCGCCACGATGTCCACGCGCGCGCATGCAGTCGTTCCGCCGGAGCCCGAAACCGAGGGGACTCCGGCTGCCTGAGAGAACCGGCGGGCCCGCATGCAGCCTGCGTGCAGGGTGTGGTTTACAGTTCTGGCGGCGCACCAATCTGCGCCGCCGTTTCATTGTCGTGGGAGGGCGCGATGACAGGACCCGACGACGAGCTTCCGCCCATAACGGGTGGCTCCGGAGAGCCGCCGGAGATCCGCTTCCTGGCCGGGCCGCAGCCGCGCGGCTTCGAGCTGATGCATGCGCTGCGCATCTTCTTCGAGCTGGTGCGCGGGGTGCGCACCCTGCACTTTGTGGGGCCGTGTGTGACGGTGTTCGGTTCGGCTCGCTTTGGCGAGGATCATCGCTATTACAAGCAGGCGCGCGCCCTGGGGGCGCTGTTGGCGCAGGACGGGTTCACCGTGATGACGGGCGGCGGCCCGGGGATTATGGAGGCGGCGAACCGTGGCGCGAAGGACGTCGGCGGCCGGACGGCCGGCTGCAACATCGAGCTTCCGCACGAGCAGGCGCCGAATGCGTATCTCGACAGGATGGTGACCTTCCGGCACTTCTACGTACGGAAGGTGATGCTGATGAAGTACTCCTACGCATTCGTAGCGATGCCCGGCGGCTTCGGGACATTGGACGAGATCTCCGAGGCGGCGACGCTGATGCAGACGGGCAAGATCGAGGACTTCCCGCTGGTGCTGGTCGGGCGGGAGTTCTGGGGGCCCTGGATCGAGGCGATGCGGACGACAATGCTGGCGGCGGGCAGTATCGATGAGTCGGACCTTGGCCTCTTGCACCTGACCGATTCCATCCAGGAAGCGGCCGCGCTTATCCGCGACGCGGCGACGATGAGGTTCGGCGTCTCGTACGCTCCGAAGGTGAAGCGGCGCTGGTGGATGGGCGAATTCGGGGCGCTTCGCCGGGAGTGAACGCGGCGTGGCCGAGCCGCGAACGCCGTAGGCAATGGAAGGAGGCCGCGCGCATCGCGCGCAGCCTCCTTCCGGCAAGGATCACGGCCAGGCGAACGGACTGGTCAGCGATCCCGGGTGCGGACGACCTCGAGCGCGCGGACGCCTCCCAGGCACACGAGCCCCGCGATGGCAAACGCCAGTGCGAAGCCGGCGATGACGAGGACGCCGCCGCGATCTCCTGCGCTCGTTCCCGTCGAGGGCAGCGCGATCGGCTCCGCGGCGCCGGCCGGAGCGCCAGGCTGATGCGGGGCGTCGGTGATCTGCGGGCTCGCGATGTTGTTGTCTTCCAATAGCGGTTGTTCGATTGGTGCTGCAGGGGCCGGGGCTTCGGGGGCCGCGGCGGGCTGTGGCTCGGCCGGGAGTTGCGAGAGCTCGCCGAACTCCACTCCCGAAAGTTGCTCGAGCCCCGCGAGTGGCGGCTCATCCGCGAACGCGGATCGAGAGTTGCCGGGCATGCCAGCGGTGATGGCGATCGCGCACATGGCGATGCCAACCCCAAGAGAGAGGCGCTTCATGATGGTGTTCCTTCCTGACTGCTCCCCCCGCAGCGGTGCAGGCGCGGGGTGTGTCCTAGGCAACTATCGGCAGCGATCCGCGGGCCCGAAGGCGGTCGAACAGGATTTGGCAGGCGATCCCACGACTGATACGTCGCGGTGTCCGGCAAGGTGACGTAATGTTCGTTCGACAGGGTTGAGGTGCGCTGTTACAGTGGCGCGGACATGGTGATCTCGGCGCGGCAGGAGGCAGGCGGCGCGTTGGCCGGCAGTGATGCCGGGGCCGTGCGCCGCCGCCGCTGGCGCGGACGCGCCCGTCCCGACGCCGTACCGGCGGGTGATTGGCCGGGCCTGGTCGGGCGGCTGCTCGCCACCCGCGGCATTACTGACACAAGCTCGGCGCGACAGTTCCTCGATCCGCCGTCAGCAACACCGTCGGCGAACGCCCTGCCTGCCATCGAGGTCGCGATCGACCGACTGCTGCGGGCCGCACGCTCCGGCGAGCTGGTGGCGGTGTTCGGCGACTTCGATGTCGACGGCGTCACCTCGGCCGCGCAGCTCGCGCAGGCGCTGCGAGCGACCGGCGCGCTGCCCTTGCCATACATCCCGGACCGCTTCACAGAGGGCTACGGCCTGAACATCCCCGCGATCGAGTCGCTGCGGCGCGACGGCGCCACGCTGCTGCTGACCGCCGATTGCGGCACCAGCTCCATCGACGAGATCGCCCGGGCGCGCGAGATCGGGATGGACGTGGTCGTGCTGGATCATCACACGGTGCCGCCGGTGCTGCCGGACGCGCTGGCGCTGGTGAACCCGAAGATTCCCGGCGCGAACGCGGGCGGGCTGTCGGAGCTGGCGACGGCCGGGCTGGCGTTCCACGTGGCGGCGGCGCTGCACGCGGCCGCGGACAAACACTTCGACGAGGGGGCGTACTTGGACGCGGCGGCGCTGGGCACGGTGTGCGACATGGCGCCGCTGGTCGACGAGAACCGGCGCATCATGCGTGCCGGGCTGCCGCTGCTGGCGCGCACCTCCCGCCCCGGGCTGCGGTCGCTGATGGAGGTGTCGCGCGTCGACCCGGCGACGGTCACCGCGGACGACATCGGCTACCGGCTGGGGCCGCGGCTGAACGCGGCCGGTCGCATCGCCCACGCGAAGCTGGCGCTGGAGCTGCTGCTGACCGAGGACGGCGAGCGCGGCCGCGAGCTGGCGCAACAGCTCGACGCGCTGAACCGGGAACGACAGGAGCGGACGGCGCAGGCGGTGTCGCTCTCGGCGCGCCTGGTCGAAGAACGAGGTGAGTTGCCGGCGCTCATCATGATCGGGCACCCGGACTTCTCGTCGGGGATCGTGGGGCTCATCGCGTCCAAGCTGGTGACGCTCTACGGGCGGCCGGCGGTCGTGTACGAGAAGGGCGACGAGCTCAGCCGGGCGAGCTGCCGCAGCATCGACGAGTTTCACATCACCGACGCGTTGCGCACGCGGCCGGACCTCTTCGTTCGCTTCGGCGGGCACCGCGCGGCGGCCGGGTTCACGGTCGAAACGCGGCGGCTGGAGGAAGTCCGCGAGCACCTCGTCGCGCATGCCGAGCGAGAGCTTGCCGGGCGCGAGCTGGCGCCGGTGCTTGAGATCGATGCGCAGTGGCCGCTACGCCAGTTGCGGGGCGACGAGATCAGGTGGCTGATGAAGCTGGGACCGTTCGGCGTGGGCAACCCGGTGCCGGCGTTCCTCTCGCGCGGCGTGACCGTCACCGAGTGCCGGGTGGTCGGCAACAGCGAGCGGCACCTGAAGCTGAAGCTGCGCGACGGCGGCACCACGTGGCCCGCGATGGCGTTCGATATGGGCGACGCCTTCGTCGAGCCCGGCGAGCGCATCGACGTCGTGTACACGCTGGACGCGCGTGCGGACGGTGCGCTCGACATCCGCGTCGAGGACATGCGCACGCCCGAGGCGCCGGTAAGCGTCTGACGAAATCGTCGATGCTGAACACGTCATCGCCGAGTGGGAGGCGCTGACGGAGGCACCGAGGAGTTCAGCCATCGAGGCGATGACCAACATCCACAGCGCCGTGCCAGATCGTTAGGATCATCACGGTGCTGGTCAAGACACGGTAGGCGAGGCGGTAGTTGCCGAACACGATCTCGCGAATCTCGCGGGCCTCCGCTTCGGGGAGCAGGCGCCCGGAATGGGGAAACCGGCCGAATCGCTCAACCACCGCGCTGAGTTCCGCAACGATTCATCCGCATGTTCGGGAGAGTCCCTGGCAATGTGCTCGTGGATCTGGCGAAGCCGACGGCGTGCCGTCAGCGACCAGACGACGTCTGCCACTGGCGCAGCTCTTCCATGACTTGAGCGTGACTGACAACGTCGCCCCGTTCGGCTTCCTCCAGGCCCCGCTCAATTTCAGCAAGGTACTGGAGCTTCGCCAGGATCGCGTCCATGGAGACTTCGTCCGGCAGATCCCGGACAAGCTCGAGAGTGGCCTGCTTTGCGCTCTTCATGATGCGAGTGTAGCTCCGGGCGCCCAAGCGTTGCCACCGGCTCTGTGGGCAACGTCCTCCAAACGTCTACAGCCCGAACTGGCGGCGGGTGTGGGGGGGCTTGCGGGCGGCGAGGGCCGATTGCACCTTCTGCAGCATCTTCGCCTCTTCCAGCACCTCGCCGGTGCCCTTCACCACGCACAGCAGCGGGTCCTCTGCGACGTACACCGGGAAGCGCGTCTCCTGCGCGAGCCGTCGGTCGAGGCCACGCAGCATCGCGCCGCCGCCCGCGAGCGCGATGCCCCGGTACATGAGGTCGGCCACCAGCTCCGGCGGCGTAATCTCGATCGTAGACCGCACGGCGTCGATGATGGCGTTGATGCTGCCGGAAAGCGCGTCGCGGATCTCGACGGTGCTGACCTCGACAGACTTCGGCAGGCCGGTCGCGAGGTCGCGGCCGCGGATCTCCACCATGCCCTCTTCGTCCATCGGGAAGGCGGAGCCGGCCTCGATCTTGATCTCCTCTGCCGTGCGCTCGCCGATGAGCATGTTATGCACCTGCCGGGCGTAGGCCATGATCTCCTGGTCCATCTCGTCGCCGGCGGTACGGATCGAGGTGCTGACGACGATACCGCCGAGCGCGATGACCGCGACCTCCGTCGTGCCGCCGCCGATGTCGACGATCATGCAGCCGTTGGGCTCCATGATGGGCAGCCCGGCGCCGATCGCGGCCGCCATCGGCTCCTCGACGAGGAACGCCGCGCGGGCGCCCGCGTTGAGCGCGGCATCGTGCACGGCGCGCTTTTCCACTTCCGTCACACCTGATGGAATGCCGATCACGACGCGCGGCCTGGGTATGCCGAAACCGAACCGCTCGTGCACGCTGCGGATGAAGTACTGGAGCATACGCTCCGTCACCTCGAAGTCCGAGATCACCCCGTCCTTCAAGGGCCGCACCGCGACGATGTTGGACGGCGTACGGCCGACCATGCGCTTGGCTTCGGCTCCGATGGCGAGGATCTTCTTCGTCTGGCGGTCAATGGCGACGACGGAGGGTTCGTCGATGACGATGCCGCGGCCCTTGACCATCACCAGCGTATTGGCCGTGCCGAGGTCGATGCCGACATCGTGAGAAAAGAGCCCCAGCAGGGCGGTGAGCGGGTTGATCAACGAGAAATCCCTCGGGCGCAGGGTCAGGCACCGCGGGGCGCGCGCTCCCTCACGCAACGAGCGCCATTATATGGAGGAACGCGCGCGGAACGGAAGCTGGAAGCGATTTCGTGTTTCGGGAAGTTCAGCGTCTCTTCTCGAAGCCGTAAAGCATCCGGGCCGGCAGGTTCTATCTCGCGGCGAAGTAGTACCCGATGTTCCGCTCGTTACGGATGTAGGTCGGTTGGTCGGGGTTGGGCTCCAGCTTCTGGCGCAGATACCAGATGTACCGCCTGACGTAGTCGCTGTCCGAGGCGTACTCCTCGCCCCACACCCGGCGGACCAGGACGTCGGAGGAGAGCACTTTGTTGGGGTTCTCCATCAAAATCACCAGGAGACGAAACTCCGTGGGCGTCAACTTCACCTGCTCTCCGCGGCGGAAGACCCGGTGGGCGTCTACATCGACCGCGAGCTCGCCGTGGGTGATCACCCGGGGGGATGGCTCCGACCGGCCCTCGGTGCGGGCCAGCATCGCGCGAAGACGGGCTTCCAGCTGAGCGAAGCTGAATGGCTTCCCGACGTAGTCGTCGGCGCCCATCGCGAACCCCTTCAGGATGTCGGTCTCCTCCGTGGCGGCCGTCAGCATGATCACGGGCACGCCGCTCGTCTTCCGGATCTGCCGTAGCGTCTCCCAGCCGTCGGTCCCCGGCATGTTGACGTCCAGGATGACGATGTCGGGCTCAGCGCGGGCGATGACTTCCATGCACGCATCGCTGCGGGTCACGCCCGAGACCTCATGGGAGAAGCGTCGCAGGTACTCCGCCAGGATCTCGACCAGCGCCGGATCGTCATCCACGAGCAGTACCGTTGCCATGCTCAAGCCCCCTCCGGCGCCAGCGGCAACCGGACCGTGAACCGCGCGCCGCGTCGAACGGGATCGGCGGTGACGGGACTGACCGCCTCGATGTCGCCTCCCTGCGCTTCGATGAGCCGTTTCGCGAAGTAGAGCCCCAGCCCGTATCCCTTGTATTTCAGCTCGCTGTCGCGTGTGCGTCGGAACGCCTCGAACACGTGCGGCAGGTCGTCTTCATCGATGCCGTCGCCGCGGTCCGTCACGGTGATGGTGATCCGGTCCTGCGCGACCGCCGCCTCGATGAAGATGCGCTCTCCAGGGGGACTATGGTAGCCGGCGTTCCGAATCAAGTTGCGCAGCACATGTTCAAGCTGCAACTCGTCGGCCCAGGCGAGCGGGAGGTCCGGCGCACAGAGGACCTGGGGCGCCACGTGGGCGGGGCTAACGGCGGCACCGCGTGTCGCCCGGTCAATGACGACGTTGACGGCCACGGGCCCCAACACGATCGGAAGCTGGCCCGCTTCGAGCCGCGAGACGTCGAGAATCGTCTCGACGAAGCGGTTTAGCCGCGACGTCTCGTTCGAGAGGATCGAGAGCGTGCGGTGCGCGGATTCGGGCAGGTGCCGCGTATCGTGAACGATTAGCTCCAGTCCGCCGCGGATGTTGGTGAGCGGAGCGCGCAGCTCGTGCGAAACGAGCGTCACGAAGTCGGACTTCATTTCTGCAACGCGGCTCAGCTCTTCCGCGGCGCGCTTCTGTTCCGTGATGTCCTCGATAATGCTGAGAAGGTAGACCACGTTGCCGCTCTCGTCATGGATTGGCGCCGCGGTCAGCATGCCGACAAGCTCGCGGCCGTCGGTTGTCCGGTAGCGCTTCTCGCGATGGATCCGCGACAACTCGCCGGAAAAGACCTTCTTGCTGCCTTCGCGGGCTTTTACGACCTCGTCCGGATGCACGAACCGGTCATCATGCATCGCGAGCAGTGCCTCGCGCGAATAGCCCAGCAGCTCGCAGTACGCATCGTTGACCTTGGCGAACCGTCCTTTCGCATCGGAAAGCACCGTGGGAATAGGACTCTCGTCGAAGATGCGCCGGAAGAGCTCCTCCCTCTCGCGCAGCGCCTGCTCGCTGAGGACGCTTCGCGTGACGTCCCGGGTCACGGTGTAGACGCGAAGGTCATCTTCACCCTCGCCGACGAGGCGCGCGACGGTCTCCGTCCAGATGATGCCGCCATCCTTGCGCACGGTACGGAGGCGGACGGTGGATACTCCGCCGCTTCGCCGGGCCTCCGCCACCGCGCCGTTCGCCAGCGGATAATCGTCAGGGTGAATGATGAGTCCATCACTCTGGCCGATGAGCTCTTCTGGCGTATAGCCGGTCATCCTCGTGCTCGAAGGAGAGACATAGAGGAAGCGTCCGTCCGAGCGAATGATCGCGACCATGTCAGCCGAATGCTCCGCCAGCAGACGGTACCGTTCCTCGCTCTCCCGCAGCGAAGCCTCGGCGCGGATTCGGCGGTTCACGTCCCGGCTGGTGACGTGGTAGCCGATCGTTGTCTCGCCGGCCGCTTCCTTTAGCGGGCGGATGCTGGTTTCCAACCAGACGAGTTGTCCGTCCTTATGGCTTGCGCGGTGGACGATGGTCACGGGCGCCGAGGCCCCGCTCATCTCAAGGTCGCGGATGCGGCGGCTATCTTCTTCGTCCAGGATGTCGTGCACGCTGGTCCCGAGCAGCTCGTCGGACGTGTACCCCAGCAGCCGCGTGACCGCCGGCGAGGCGTACTGCCAGACAGCGCCCGGCCCGAACTGCGCGATGATGTCGGTCGAGTCCTCGGCGAGATGCCGGTATCGCTCCTCGCTGGCGCGTAGGGCCTCCTCCGCCTCCACCCGCGCTGTGACGTCCCGGGCGCTGGCGTGATACTCAACCGGTGTCGGCGTGTCTTCCTGGAACACCGCCCGAATGCTGATATCGAGCCACACGATGTCCCCTGGCGCATCCAACGCACGGCGGCGACCGGTCGAGGCGAAACGCGAGGTCGCTGGATCGATCCAGGGCGGATCCTCCGGCAGCAGGTACGCGGACAGCGGTTTCCCGATCGCGTCCTCTGGCGCGTATCCCAGCACCCGGTGGATGGAGGGGGAGACGTAGCGGATAAGGCCATCGGGGCCGAACCGGACGACGATCGTCGCCGAGTCTTCAGCAAGCAGGCGGAATAGCTCTTCGCTTTCGCGCAACGACTCCTCCGCGCGGACGCGTTCGGTGACGTCCCGCGCGACGAGGTGGAACCGGATCACGCGCCCCGTCGTCTCATCGCGAAGGGGGTGGATGCTGGATTCCACCCACGCGGTGCCGCCGTCTGGCCGGGCCACGCGGTACGTCGCCTTGATCTCGGGTTGGCGGTTGCGAGTCGCCTCGCGCACATATGCCAGCGTCCGCGCGCGGTCCTCGCCGTCCACGAAGTCGAATGCATTCCGGCCCAGCAGCTCCTCCGGCGAGCGCCCCAGCAGGCGTTCCGCCGACGGGCTCGCGTACACGTAGTTGGCGTCTCGATCGAGCACGGCGATGAGGTCCCTGGACTCCTCCGCCAGCCTGCGGTATCGCTTCTCGCTCTCGCGCAGCGCCTCCTCCGCAAGCACCTGCTCCGTAATGTCGCGCGCGATCGTGTGGACCTCGCGGATGGCGCCGGTCGCCGGATCCCGGACCGGGCAGGAGATCCCCTCCGACCAGTAGTACCCGCCGTCCTTCTTCCGGATTCGCGCCCGGGTGCGCACCGGCCGGTCATCCACTCGATAGACGGCCATGCGCTCGCGTAACGCGGCCCGGTCGTCCTCATGGAGGATCTCCTCCACGTTCATTGCGCGGATCTCGGCAGCGCTGAAGCCGGTGGAGGCAGCGAACGACGGCGAGAAGTCGATGAAGCGGCCCTCGAGGTCCACACGCAGGACGGCGTCGACGGAGTTCTCGGCCAGGTGGCGGTAGCGCTCTTCACTTTCTTGCCGCGCTTCCTCGGCCCGCACACGATCGGTGACGTCACGTGCGATCGCGTGGTAGTGGGAGATATCGCCGGTGATCGGATCCCGTATCAAACGAATGCTGGACTCGATCCACGCGACCTGGCAATCGCCGCGGAGCACGCGGCCTGACGCGGTAACCTCTGACGCGCCCGTGCGCCTCCCCTCCCGCACAAGCGCGATGGCCGTCTCTCGGTCGTCCGGGTGCACCAACTCGAACGCGTTTCGGCCAAGCAGGTCCTCCGGACGGTATGCAAGGATACGGTCAGCGGATGGAGACGCGTACGTGTACGTCCCGGACGCGTCGAATGTAGCGATGAGGTCGTTCGACTCCTCGGCCAGCAGGCGGTAGCGCTCCTCGCTGGCCTGCAGCGCATCCTCCACGCGAACCTGGGCCGTGATGTCCCGGGCGATGCTGTGGATAGTGGAGATCTGGCCGGTTTCCGGATCGCGCCACGAGCTCGCCACGCTTTCGTACCAGTAGTAGGTGCCGTCCCTGCGGCGGGCCCGGCCACGCGCGCGTACGGGCTCCTCGCTGACGCGAAAGTACGCCAGGCTGCTCAGGAGGTCCGGGCGAGTCTCATCGTCGACGTAGTCGGCGATGAACGTCCCTTCGAGGTCGTCCCACGAGAATCCCGTCATCCTGAGATACGAGGGGGACGCGTACAAGAAGCGGCCATCAAGATCGAGCTGGGTAATGGCATCGGGCGAAGTCTCGATGAACTGGCGATAGCGTTGTTCGGCCTCGGCTCGCCGCTGTTCGGTCACGTCCCACGCGACGCCGATGACGCGCCGCACGCCGCCAACGTCGTCGCGCACAGGCGTGCAGGTCACGGAATACGTACGGCCCCGATGCGGTACGTCCCTGGTAGTCGTTTCGCCTGCGAATGCACGCTCCGCCGCTTCGGTTGCGGCATCCGATTGCGCCAGCCCCGCCGATGATTCCGGGCCGGCGAGCGGCTGCGGAAGGCCGCCGATCGCTTGCTCGAGCTCCCGTTCGCCGTTGATGGTCCACAGGACCATCGGCGTGTTCTCGATAACGCTTCGCAGCTCGTCCTGCCGGTCGTGGAGGGACGCTGCGACCTCGTCGGGCACTTCAGCGTGGTTCGCCGCCTTCTGGTCTGGGCGTACCGTCATGCCATGCTCCGCTGGCTCGAAACAGCAACGATTTTGATACGCCCTCCGCGACCCCCCGAGGGTGCCGTACATCGCGAAGTCGCTACGGTATGGGAAAGGCCTGCCGTGTTTTGGCTGGCCCGGAGGCCGATGCAGCGATTTGTCCCGAACCACCTGCGGCAGCGCCCGGCGGACACGGCGGTCGATCTGGTGCTCCTGCTTCTCCAGGCGGAGGGCGAGTTTTCGTATCTGCTGGCGCGGCTGGGGAAGTCTGATGACCTGGGCGCCACGGAGGCGGCGGCGTTGCTGGCGCTGTCCCGCGGGCCCGCGCCCATCTCCGGCGTCGCGCGCATCGTCGGCATTCGGCCAAACGGCGCCAGCGTGCTCGTCGACCGGCTGTACGCGCGAGGGCTGGTCGCAAGGGAACGGAACAGCAGCGACAACCGTGTCGTGAGCGTCGCGCTGACGGAAGCCGGCGAGGCAGTCGCGAAGCGACTGGAACAGCACGCCGAAGCGAGTATTGAGGATCGGCTCGCGGGGTTAACCGCCGCCGAACGCGAGCAGCTGCCCATCCTGCTGTCCCGCATCTTGTCCTGAGTATGAGTGCACGCCTTCCCGGCAGGTTGTTTTCGCCAACTTTACGCCTGTCCCGGTCAAGCCGTCAACGGGCCAAACGCCGGTTCCGTACGTGATGGAAGGCACCAGTTGCACCGTGTGCGGTCAGGCGCTTTGGGTCACTGATGATGTTGTTCGGTGAGCGTGCGTTCGCCGGGCCCCTCTCTGGCCACCGACTCAACGTTCGTGCGCTTCTCGCCGCCTTTGCCGATCTTCGGCTCGGTTCCGGCGAGCAAACGGCCGATGTTCGCCTGATGGCGATACGCGATCAACACCGCTGTCGGGATCGCGTAGGCCGCCCACGCCCACGGACTGATGTCCATCGCCGCCAGCACGAAGAAGAACGCGGCGACGATCGGCGGCATCGCGATCGACATAACCGACATGATGCGCGTCGCACCGACGATCAACGCCGCCACGGGCACCATCGCCACGGCGGCCAGCGGGTTCATCGCCAGCGCAGCGCCGAAGCCGGAGGCTACCGCCTTGCCTCCTCGAAAGCCGTAGAAGGCGGGCCAGCAGTGACCGACCACCGCCGCGAACGCGCCCGTGGCCGCCGCCCACGCGCGATCGTCTTTCGCGTCGACGCCGAACAGGTGCCCCAGGCCGATGCCGATGTACACCGGCGCGACGCCCTTCGCGATGTCGAGCAGCATGACGGCGACGCCGGCCTTCGCGCCCGATGTGCGGATCACGTTGGTCGTGCCCGTGGCGCCGCTGCCGTAGTCTCGCACGTCGACGCCGCGCGTCAGGCGCGAGACGATGATCCCCCACTGGATCGAACCGATCCCGTATCCGATGATCGCGCTCAGCGCGATGGCAGCCCACAACATGCCGGACATCCTTTCCCTCGGACGACAATATACGCCCGAGAGCGCGCGAGCGCCCCGCGACCGTCGATGGCTACTCTCCGCTGCACCCGTGCCGGTTCCAAAGGGGAAACTCGTCGTGGACGACGCACTCGTTGAGCTCGGACGACCCGACCGCGACATACCACCACGCGGCCGCTAGAGAGTGGCCGGCTCAGCCGTCGCCCGCTTTTCGCCCCCACGTCCGATCTTCGGCTCCGTCCCCGCCCGCAACCGCTCGATGTTCGTGCGGTGCCGGTAGACGATGAGCGCGGCCGTGGGCACGCCGTACGCCGCCCACGCCCACGGGCTGATGTCCATCGCCGCCAGTGCGACGAACACCGCCGCCAGGATCGGTGGCATGCTGCTCGTCATCGCGGACATGATACGCGTGCTCCCCACGATCACCCCCGCCACCGGGAGCAGCGCGACCGACGCCAGCGGGTTCATCGCCAGCGCCGCCCCGAACCCCGACGCGACCGCTTTTCCGCCGCGGAACCTGTAGAACACCGGCCAGCAGTGGCCCACCACCGCGGCGAACGCGCCCGCGGCCGCCGCCCAAGCACGATCGTCTTTCGCGTCGACGCCGAACAGGTGCCCCAGGCCGATGCCGATGTACACCGGCGCGACGCCCTTCGCGATGTCGAGCAGCATGACGGCGACGCCGGCCTTCGCGCCCGATGTGCGGAGCACGTTCGTCGTGCCGGTGGCGCCGCTGCCGTAGTCTCGCACGTCGACGCCGCGCGTGATGCGCGAGATGATGATCCCCCACTGGATCGAGCCGATGCCGTATCCGATGACCGCGCTCAGCGCGATGGCCGCCCACAACATGCCGGACATCCTTTCCCTCGGACGACAATATACGCCGCCACGGGACCGCGCGGTGTTCGTCCCGGGTCAATACCCGCTGCATTCGCCGTAGGCCGTGGCGAGGGGAAACTCGTCGGTCACGACGCACTTGTTGAACTCCGACGATCCCAGGGCGAGATAACCCCACGCGCCGATCGTCAGGGCAAAGGTCAGGAGGGCGACCCGGACGCCCCCGGTTCGGCCATCCGCGGACCAGGCAGCGCCCAGCCCGGCAAGCAGGCTCAGGAGGAGCGCTCCCACGTACGCGACCCTGAAGAGCGGTCTGCCGAAGTCTCCAGGATCCGCGGCTGGCGAGATCGCCATCGCGATCAGAAGCGTCGATGCTCCCGACGCCGCAACCGCCACGAGCGCGCCGGCGGCTCCGGCAGCGAGCAGCGCCGTTAGAGCATGGTGTCCCGCTGGGTCCGCAAGTCGCGAGATTGTCACCGGAAGGGCGAGCAGCACGCAAGCGATGAGCACGCTCACGATCAGTCGCTTGTGCTCCTCGTCCGCCGCGCTGTTGTTGCCGATCGCCCACTGGTACACCCACAGGAGCGCGACGACAGCGCCAACGAGCGCAGCGCCGGAGAACATCGCCACAGGCACCTTCCCGCTTCTCACGGCTGGCCTCTCACCTCCCGCCTCCCACATCCAACTTCTCTTGCCCCGCCTCATCCCACCACCCCAGCAGCGCCTCCTGCCAGCGGCTCCATCGCTCGCGGCCCAGGAGGATCCCCATGCCGATGCCCAGCAGCGCCACGCCCGCGATCATTACGACCACCCAGTTCGGCAGCGCATTCACCGCGTCGAAGAGGGCCCGCCCGGCCACCAGCACCATGGCCACAAGCGACGCCGCCAGCATGGCGCGCCGCCGCAGCGCCACGCTCAGCGCGAAGAAAACGATGGCCTCGGCCAGCAGGATCCACTGGTAGCGCCAGCCCGCCTCGATGGACTGCGCGAACGACGGGAACATGATGATCGCCGCGCCCAGCGCCTCGACGATCGGCGCCGCGTCTTCGATCTCAGGAATCAACCGGAACTTCCACAATCCCAGCAGGCCCAGCGCCACCAGGTACACCCCGATGACGGCGGTGTACGCCTGCGCGTTCTCCGGGTTGAAGCGGCCGATCTGCAGCAGCAGCGCTACCGTAAGCACCGCCGTGGCCGGGACGATGGCCCAGCGCCGTCCGTCGATGGCGGCCGCGCCCAGCGCCACGAGGCCCGCCACGGCGACGGAGACCGTGGACCACTGGTACAACGCGGTCTCGTAGAACGGCGTCGCGCCGATGTGGCCGGTTTCATCCACCAGGTACTGCAGGATCCCGAACCCCGCCAGCGGCGCCGCGACCGTGTATCCGCCGCTAGCGATCATCGCCGCGATCCACCAGGGTTTCCGCCGCGGCAGGATAGTGCTCGCGCCCGCCGCGAGGACGCCGATAGCGGAATACGACGCCGGGATGATCCACCAGGCCGCGTCCGCGTGCTCTCGCCAGGCGGCGATAGCGGCTAATCCGAAGAGCGCGCTCGGCGCGCCCAGCAGCGGCTCATCCTCGAACACCGCGATCGCGCCGAACGACGCGACGTAGACGCAGAGCACGACCGTCAGCGTCCCGGCGGTCGCGCCGGTCGAGAGCGAGAACAGGCCCACTAGAAGCGACATAACGTAGAAGTGCATCCGGAACTCCGGCCGGAAGAACTTCGTCGCGACGCCGGCGGCAGCGAACGCCAGCGACGCGAACATGAGCGACATCGCCATCGAGCCTCCCTCGGCGTCTTCGGCGGCCGGGAGGCTGCGCAGCACGTCGATGTAGCCGATGACGGCCGTGAGCCCGGCCGCGTACAGCCACCCGCCGGCGATCCGCACGCGGGCGGCCTGGGGCATGTCCAGGAAGGAAGACAGCGTGCGCTCGCTGCGGTCGGTCAGGGCCGCCGCGGCGTAGAACAGCGCCGCGGTGAAGTGCACGGCCGCGCCCACGCGTGGCGCCTCCGCATACGCGCCCTCGAACAGCAGCCATGCGGCAGTGATGCCCGCGACAGCGATCCCATCGCGGACCTGTGTGTCGATCCAGGCCGGCGTCCAGGCCCGCCCGCCCGCCGCGACCAGCACCGCCGCCCCGGCCAGCGCCACGCCGTACGCCGCGGGCTCCAGCTCCAGCGCATATGGGAGGCTGACGATCGCCGCGCCGATCGCGACCAACAGTGCCGCCGACGTCTCTGGCCGGCGCCTGCGCGAGGCGTCCAGGGCCGCGAAGGCGGCGGCCGCCGCGAAGGCGAGCGGCAGGAACCACCGCGTCGCCGGCTCGTACGGGTTTGTGGTCCGGTCCTCCGATACGGCGAGCGCCCCGATGGCGACTGCCAGCCCCACCGCGACCGCCGCCCAACCGACGATGAAGGTGTCAGGCCGCCACAATTCCGGGAGCCACGACGTCCGCCGGGTGGGCGCGAACCGCGCGGCCGTGCCGATAGCGATCGCCGGTACCAGCGCGCCGAATGCGTAGAACTCGGCGCTGGGGTCGATGGCGTAGGCCACGCCGCCGCCAACGCCGACGAGTGCGCCAGCCAGCGCGATGCCGCCGATCCGGCTTCCGCGCGAAGCGTCGATCGCCGCGAAGCCCGCCGCCGCGCTCAGCGCCAGCACCAGGTACGCGCGGAACTGCGGCTCATAGCCGGAGTACTCGTCGGCGCCGATGAACGCTGCGATGGCGGCGATTGCCACGCCCGCCGCCGCGGCCGCATACCCCAGGACGAAGGTATCTTCACGCCAGAGCGCGTGCAGCCGGTCGAGAACGGGGTGCCTGGCCCAGCGCGCGGTCGCACCGAACGCGACGGCCGGCAGCAGGAACGCGAAGGCGTAGTATTCGGGGCTGACCTCGAGGGCGTACACGGTGCCGCCCGCCACGCCCGTGAGCGCGGCGAGCATCCCCACGAGGCCGGTGCGCTGGCGGCGCACGAACGCATCGATGGCGTAGAAGGGCGCGACCAGCGCGAACGTCGCCGCGAGGAACCAGCGCGAGCCGAGATCGTACGCGGGCTCGTCGCCCGCCGATGCCTTCAGCACGAATAAGGCGACCACCAGCGCCAGCCCGGTGCTGATCATCGCCGCCCAGCGCAGCATCTCGTCGAACTGGTTCGGAAGACGTGGCCGTGTGCCTTCTCCTCCTGTAACCGGGCTGGCCGCCAGCATCGCCCCACCGAAGGCGATGGACAACGCCGCCAGCACCAGCACGTAGAACTCGGGCGGGGCGTCCGCTGCGAAGGCCATCGCGATGAACGCGGCCCCGAAGCCGGCGACGGCGGCCACGCCCGCGCCCTGCTCGCGCCCCGTCACCATGTGAAGCGCCGCATAGGCGGTGAACGCGAGAAACGACAGCGGCAGGAACCACCGCGTGGCCACCTCTGTGCCAATCTCCTCACCGTCGATGCTCAGCAGCGCCACGCCGAGTGCGACCGCAGCCGATGCCAGCGCGACCGCGTGGGCCTGCGGCGCCCAGATCTCGCCGACGCGAGATCGCAGCGTCGCCGGGCCGACGAGGTTCGCGAGGGACATCGCGGTCGCCAGGGCAATGAACACGCTGGGCGCCCACTCCACCGGCAGGTCCGAGACGACGCACGCCGCCAGTGCGGCGCTTACGAGCGCTACGCCCCCTCCGAACGAGTAGAGTCTGCCGAGACCGAGGTACGCGACGGCGGTGTAGAACCCTGCGGTCACGACAGAGCCGGCGAGCCACATGGACTGCGCGCTCAGGTCGCCCTCGCCGAAGATCGTGCGCGCGGCGACGAAGTTCAGAGGCACCAGGATGGCCCCGATGCCGAAGAACACGCGCCCGGCCGTCTCCACGCGCTCGATCCGCAGGCAGAGCGCCCCGGCCCCGAGAAACGCGAGCGTGTAGATGGCGAGCAGCGTCATCTTCAGCGCACCACTCACCGCCTGGCCCGAGTAGCCGACGTAGATCAGCGCGGCGACGACGGTCAGGAAGGCGCCCGCGAACAGGAAGAGGTTCGCCTGCTGCTCCGCCAGCCAGCGCCAGTCGAACTCCGGCCGGGGCGGCGCCGGCACGCGCGGCGGAGGCGGTGGTGCCTGCGGGGGGATCCGTTCTACAGTCCTCTGCCTCGATGGTGCGGCGAACGGACGCTCGCGCGAGACCATCGGTGGTGGCGCCGCCGTCGCGGGGCGGGCGGGGGCCGTCAGCCCGTTGAGTTGGTCCTCGTAGTATGTCTTCAGGCGCGCGCGCAGCTGCGGTGTCAGCGCATCGGCCATGGGCCACGCCTGCAGCTCGTGCAGCACGAACGCCGTGCCCGAGATCAGGCCGCGCCGCGTCAGCTCCCGGGGAGCGCCGCAGGCCTCGCAGTTGGGCAAGCCGGGGTTGCCGCGCCGTCCGCAGTTCAGGCAGTAGTGGGTGGATTGGCTGCTCATGGCGGTTCTCCAGTCGCAGGTGTGACTGCCGGAGTATCCGCCGCCGGCACCTCGATAGAGAGGTGCGTATGGACTACGGCGGCCCGCCTATGCGTACCATTTATGCCGGATGCCGACTCTGGCGCCTTGCGGTCATTTACGCGCCTTCAGGCCCTGCCTCGTCGCCGCGGCCCCGAAACACCAGCCGGATGGCCGTGCCCTCGAAGCCGAAGTGCCGCCGGATGACGTTCTCCATGTAGCGCCGGTAGCTGAAGTGCACCTGTGAGGCGTCGTTCAAGAAGAACACGAAGGTCGGCGGGTCGACCTCGGCCTGGGTGACGTACAGCAGCTTGATGCGCTTGCCCTTGGCCGGCGTGGGGGGCGGCTTCTGCGCCACGGCGCGCCGCAGCGCCTGGTTCAGCGCCCCCGTCTCGATGTGACGCTTACGCTGCTCGCCGACGCGCACCGCCTCGTCCAGAACCTCGCGGATGCCCTCGCGCTCCTTGGCGGAGATGAACCGCACGGAGATCCAGGGCGCAAACTTCACCTTCCAGTTGATGCGCCGCTCCCACTGCTCCTGCGTCCAGGCCTCGCCTGTCTCCGGATCGCCCCGCACCAGGTCCCACTTGTTGGCGACAATGACGATCCCGCGGAAGGCGTCGAGCGCGAAGCCGATCACGTGCGCGTCCTGCGCCGTGAACCCATCCGAGAGATCGATCACGCACAGCGCCACCTGGGCCCGCTCTAACGCCCGGCGCGCACGCAACGTCGAATGCTTCTCGACACCCGGCTCGATGGCGCCTCGCCGCCGCAGGCCCGCCGTATCGACCAGCACCAGCGGCGTGCCGTCGAAGTCGAAGCGCGTGTCGATCGCGTCGCGCGTGGTGCCGGGCACATCGCTGACGATCACGCGCTCCTCGCCCAGGATCGCGTTCAGCAGTGACGACTTCCCCACGTTCGGCCGCCCGACGATGGCAATGCGAAGCGCCGCGTCCTCTTCGATCGCCTCGGCGTGGGGGAGCGTGTCGGCGATCATGTCCAGCACGTCGGCGACGCCGTGTCCGTGGTGCGCGCTGATCGCGATCGGCTCGCCCAGCCCCAGCTCGAAAAAGGCGACGGCCGCCTCTTCGCGCTCCCTGTTCTCCGCCTTGTTGGCCAGCAGCAGCACCGGCTTGTGCGTGCGCCGCAGCAGGTCCGCCACCTCGTACTCGGCCGCCGTGATGCCGGTGATGGTGTCGACGACGAAGAGGATCATCTCCGCCTCGTCCAGCGCCTGCTCGACTTGGTGGCGGATGAGCGGGGTGTAAGTGCCGGGCACGTCCGGCTCCAGGCCGCCGGTATCGACGACCGTGAAGTCCCGGCCGCGCCAGTGGGCATCGCCGTAGATGCGGTCGCGTGTCGTACCCGGCAGATCTTCGACGAGCGCGGGTCGGCCACCGACCATGCGGTTAAACAGCGCCGACTTACCGACGTTGGGCCGGCCGACGATGGCCACGATAGGCAAGGGCGTCGTGAATGCTGTCACTGGCGCAGCGTCAGGGCGATCCCAAGCTCGCCCGGTTCTACGCGTACGACGGTCGTCCCGGCGGGTGGCGTGATAAGCATCGGCAGCACGTACAAGCCCTCTCCCAGCCCCTGAGCGTCGACGATGATGGTGATCGATTCGGCCGTGACAGCCTCCAACGCCGGCAGGTCGCCTGCCAGCGTCACCAGCACGGACTGCGCCGGCGTGACGGCCAGCCCGTCGGCGACGTTGCGCACCTGCGGCACAACCAGGAACGACACCTCGCCCCGCGCCGGGGTGATGGTGATGGTCACCAGCACCTGGTTCGTGCCCAGCACTCCGGTGTCGCCCGGGAGAGACAGCTCGACTTGCTGGACAACGCTGGCGCGCGCATCGCTGATCGAGATCTCGCTGGTGGAAATGCCGGCGATCGCGTCGATCGAATTCAGCACGGGAAGGGAGCCGGTGACCGTCACCACGGCCCTGTCGACCGCGATCCCGGTGACATTGTACCCGGCAGCGGGGATCCCGCTGATCTTCGGCGTGACCGTGAACTGCTGGCTGAACTCGCTCTGCTCGATCCGCACGTCGACGCGCGACGTGGAAGGGTTGACGATGACCCGGCTGATCTCGCCGCCCCTGGCATCGCGTGGGCTGAGCACAACGCGGTCCTCCGTGAAGTCCGCGGAGCGGCCGGTGACGCCAACTTCGGCGATCGCCACGTCGACCAGCTCGACGAGGCTCTCCGGGCCGCTCACGGTCGCGGTTTGCGGCTCGACAGTCTGGTCGCCCGCGGCAAAGCCCGGCTGCGGCGATCCCACCAGCGCGGCGCGCACGGGCACCTCTTTCGTCCGCAGGTCGTCCAGCGTCACCTCGATTTGCTCCGGCGTCGTGCGGACGACGCGAACGTCGCTCTTCTTCGACACGACGCTCACAGGTACCGGATGCTTGCCGCGCTCGAAGCCGCCAAGGTTCGCTTCGGCCTCGAAGTCGGCCGGGCGCAGGCCGCTGAGGTCGTTCGCGGGGCCTTCGATCTCGATCCGCACCGTGTTCGCGGAAGAGTTGGCGACGGCCAGGCCGGTGGGCACGTTCACGAAGCTGATCTCGACGGCGCTGTTGAAGGTCTGGCGGTCGGTGGGGTTCTCGGCGTCGGTGACAAACAGCCACAGGCTGAGGGCCAGCGCGACCGACAGGATGACCAGGCTGATGTTTCCGGCGATTGAGGTCACGAGGCCCCGCGAAAAGAACCACAGTGCGTACGGCAGGCGGCGGAGCCATTCCATCACGCGCCCCCGTTCCGGCGACCGGCCAGCAGCCGCTCCAGCGCGGCGCGAAGACCGTCGTCATCAAGACGGCCCTGGATCTGGCCCTCCGCGGCGACCGAGATCCTGCCTGTCTCCTCGGACACGACGATCGAGATGGCATCCGTGCGCTCGGTGATCCCCAGCGCGGCCCGGTGGCGTGTGCCCAGCTCTCCGGGGAAGGCGTTCTCGGACAGCGGCAGCGTGACGCCCGCGGCGACGACGCGGTCGTCGCGCACGACCAGCGCGCCGTCGTGAAGGGGGGAGTTGGGATAGAAGATGCTCTCGATGAGGTCGGGCGAGGCCAGTGCGTCGACGGGAATGCCCGTCTCGATATAGTCCTGCAGGCCGGTCTCCCGCTCGACGACGATGAGGGCGCCGATGCGCTTCTTCGCCATGTCGATGGCGGCGGCGTTGACTGCCTCGATCGTCTCCTGGCTGCTGGCGCTCGCCCCGAACGCGCGGGCGCCGGTGCGGCCGAGCCGTTCGAGCGCCCGCCGCAGCTCAGGCTGGAAGATGATGGGCAGAGCGATTAAGAGGCCGGTGAAGGAGTTGCGGATCAGGAACTCCAGTACTGGCAGCGAGAACGCCTGCACCAGGATCACCGCCGCGATGAGGAGGATGAACGCGCCCCGGATAACGGCCATGGCCGTCGTGCCGCGCAGCAGCAGGAGGATCCAGAAGAAGATGAGCGAGATGATCGCTACTTCGAAAGCCGCGGCCCCGTCGAACTGCTCGAAGTTGTCCTTGAGGAAGTTGCCCAGGTCGCTCATGGTTGCGACCTACAGGGCATGATCGCTCGCCGTCAGCGCGAGGATGGCTTTCTGCGCGTGGAGGCGGTTCTCCGCCTGGTCGAACACCACCGACTGCGGGCCCTCGATGACGTCGTCCATGACTTCCTCGCCGCGGTGGGCGGGCAGATCGTGCATGAAGATCGCCGTGGGCTTCGCCAGCGCCATCAGGTCGGCAGTGATGGCAAACCCGACGAACGCCTCCTTTCGCTGTGCGTAGCTGTCCTCCTGCCCCATGCTGGCCCAGACGTCGGTGTAGACGACGTCAGCCTTGCGCACGGCTTCGGCTGGCGTGTCGTAGAAGTCGGCGCGACCCCCGTTGCGCTCCGCGCTCTCGGAAATGAGACGGCGTGTGTCCTCGGGGAGGCTGTAACCATCCGGTGAGGCCATGGCGAAACTCATGCCGGCGAGCGCCGCGCCTTCCGCCAGAGACTGCGCGACATTGAAGCCGTCGCCGACGAACGCCAGCCGCACGCCGCGCAGGGTGTCGAACCGCTCGCGCATCGTCAGCAGGTCCGCGAGGGCCTGGCAGGGATGCTCCTCGTCCGAGAGCGCGTTGATCACGGGGATGTTCGCGTGACGTGCCAGGTCTAGCAGTGTGCCGTGGGAGTATGTGCGCGCGGCGATGACGTCGACGTAGCGGCTGAGCACGCGGGCGACGTCGGCGACGGGCTCGCGCTGGCCCAGGCCCACCTCCGACTGGTTGAGGTAGATGGCGTGCCCGCCCAGCTCCTGCATCGCCACGTCGAAGCTGACGCGCGTGCGAAGGGACGGCTTCTCGAACAGGAGGGCGAGCGTCTTGTCACGCAGCAGGTCGTGGCCGCCACCGTCGCGCTTCAGGCTCAGCGCGGTGCGCAGGATCAGCTCCACCTCGTCGGGCGTCAGTTCCGAAATAGAGAGCAGGTCGCGGCCACGCACGAGGACCCCCTGGGACGAAGGCGGGCTTCCGAATGGATGGGCCTCGGCATGGATGGGCCGCGGCGCCCCGCCCGCTACGTCGAACAACGGCCTTGAGTATAACGGTCGATGCTTCCCACAGGTTGACATTTCGCCCGCGAGATGAGACATTCGGCACCCAGCGGTGGCCCGCAGGGAGCATGGCGCGTTGTGATATGATCCACCGGCGAAGGAACCGACGCTGACCCGCATGGAAACACCGCCCACCAAACCCTCGAGGCTCGCCCTCATCTTCCCCGGGCAGGGGTCGCAGCACACCGGCATGGGCCGGCGAGTGGCGGAGGCATCGACACGCGCCCGCGACGTGTTCGCCGAGGCCAGCGAGATCCTCAAGATCGACGTGACGAAGATCGTGATGGAAGGCTCCGAGAAGGAGCTGGCGAAGACCACAACGACGCAGCCGGCCATTCTCGCCGTGAGCTGGGCCTACCTGACATACCTGCGCGAGAAGGCGGAGGAGTTCGGGCGGCAGCTCCGGCCGTCGCACGGTTCCGGGCACAGCTTCGGGCAGTTCTCGGCCGCCGCGGCCGCCGACTCCATCTCGTACGATGATGCGCTCCGGCTGGTGCGCGAGCGCGGGCGCATCATGACGAAGTGGTCGAAGAGGCGCCCGGGCGGCATGGCCAGCGTCATCGGCCCGTCCGACGACGACGTGCGCGGCGTCCTACAGCAGATCTCACCCGACGGCGACGTGGGTGTGGCCGCGGTGAACGCGCCGGGACAGACCGTCATCTCCGGCACGCTCGCCGCCCTCAGCCGCGCCATCGAGGCCATGAAGGAGCGCGGGCGCGTGGTGCAGCTCCCGATCTCTGTCCCCGGCCACTTCCCCAAGATGGCGGAGGCGCGCGATGAACTGCGCGAGCGCATCGAAGCCATCGAGTTCCGCGACCCAAAGTTTCCGCTGGTCTCCAGCCTGACTGGCCGCGTCCTCACCACCGCGGACGAAGTCCGGCAGGAGCTGGCCGACCAGATGACCGGCGCGATCAACTGGATGCGCGCGTTCCTTGAGATGCGGAAGGCAGGGGCTTCTTCGTTCTTCGAGGTCGGCCCCGGCCACGTGCTGAGCAACCTGAGCAAACGCCTCGACCGCGAGGCGAAGATGATCGACATCTTCGACGACACCCAGTGGGTGGACCTGGCGCCGATGCTTCCGCCGCTGGAGCTGAAGGTCGTCGAGGCGCCCCCCCATGCCGCGTCGGCGCAAGCGACCGCACGGGAGCCGCAGGCAAAGGCCCGCCGTGCCCAGGCCTGAGACCCTCCCCAACCGTCGCGTCGTCGTCACCGGCATGGGCACGGTGTGTCCTCTCGGCAACAACTGGCGCGACGCCTGGCAGGCCATGGTTGATGGCCGCAGCGGCATCGCTCGCTTGACTCAGTTCGACGCGTCGCCGTTCGAGGTGCAGATCGGCGGCGAGGTCCGCAACTTCTGCCCGGAGGAAGTCATCCCCACGAAAGAACTCCGGCGCATGGACGAGAACGGCCAGTACGCCGTCGTCGCGTCGCTGGAGGCGCTCGCCGATTCCGGTCTCGTCATCGACGACGCAAACCGCGACGACGTCGGCGTGATCATGGGCTCCGCAGGCGGCGGCTACGGCACGCTGTTGCGGGGGTACGAGACGTTCCAGAAGGGCGGCTATCGCCGCGTCAACCCCTTCATGCTCAGCAACATGCTGCCCGACGCGGCCTCCGGCCATGTCGCCATCGCCACCGGCGCCTCCGGGCCCAACTTCTGCATCGCCTCGGCCTGCTCGACCGGCACCGGCGCGATCGGCGAGGCCTGGGAGACGATCCGCCGAGGCGACGCCGAAGCCATCATCGCGGGCGGTACCGACAATCCGCTCCTACCGGTCCTGCTGGCTTCCTTTCACGCACTGCGCGCCCTCGCGAACGACAACGAACACCCGGAGCGCGCGTGCAAACCCTTCGACAAGCGACGCGACGGCTTCGTGGTCGGGCAAGGCGCGGCCGCCCTGGTGCTGGAGTCGCTCCAGAGCGCGAAGGCCCGCGGCGCGGAGATCTACGCCGAGGTGATCGGCTACGCCACCACCAACGACGCGCACGATATGGTCGCCTCGCAGGAGTCCGGCCGCGGCTCAGCCGTCTGTATGGCGCGCGCCATCACGAAGGCGGGCATCGACGCGTCCGAGGTGGACTACATCAACCCGCACGGCACTGGCACACCGCTGAACGACCGCGCGGAGACCGCAGCGATCCACACGGTGTTCGGCGATCACGCGAAGAAGCTGGCGATCAGCTCCACGAAATCGATCCACGGCCACCTGATGGGTGGCGCGGGTGCGCTCGAGGCGATCGCCTGCATCGGGGCGATCCGCACCGGCATCATCCCGCCGACCCTGAACTACGAGGTGCCCGACCCCGACTGTGACCTGGACTACGTGCCCAATGAGGCCCGCCGGTGTGATGTGCGCGTCGCGCTGTCGAACTCCGTTGGCCTGGGCGGCCACAACGCGAGCGTGATCTTCCGGAGCTTCGAGGACTGATCGGTGCGCGCCCCATCTCGTTCGTCGTTTCAGGCATCTCCCCGCGGGTACCCGCACGTATATCATGAAGAGTCTCTCCATCCTCACGAGCTGAACATGCATCCGCACATCTACGCCGCCGCTCTCTGGCTAATCCTGATCGCCGCTACCGCATGCTCAGGAGATAGCCCCGCCCCTCCGACGGTGACCGCGCCCGCACAGACGAGCGCGCCGGCCACCACAGCGTCTTCCGCACCGACCTCTACGTCCGCTCCTCGGCCGAAGCTGGAGGAGTACGAGGTTCCAGCCGGCTCCCGTCCTCACGACGTGGCGCCCGCGACTGATGGAGGCGTCTGGTACACGGCGCAGGCCACGGGGAAGCTGGGCTACCTCGATCCTGCGACCGGTCAAGTCGAAGAGATCCCGCTCGGTGACGGCTCCGCACCGCATGGCGTCATCGTTGCCCCGGACGGAGCCCCATGGATAACCGACAGCGGTCTCAACGCCATCGTCCGCGTCGATCCTGCCACGCGCGCCGTACAGGTCTTTCCGTTGCCGGCGGACCGCCCGGGCGCCAACCTGAACACCGCTGCCTTCGACGGCAGCGGCGTCCTCTGGTTTACCGGTCAGTCCGGCGTGTACGGCCGCCTCGACCCCGCGATCGGGTCCGTCGAGGTGTTTGACGCGCCGCGCGGCCGCGGCCCGTACGGCGTCGCCGCCACACCCGACGGCAACGTCTACTACGCATCACTTGCCGGGAGCCACATCGCGGCAGTCGACCGCGAGACGGGAGCTGCGACCGTCATCGAACCGCCTACCGCGGGGCAGGGCGCGCGTCGCGTCTGGTCCGACTCGCTGGGCCGGGTCTGGGTCAGCCAATGGAACGCCGGGCAGGTTGCAGTGTTCGATCCCGCCGACGCCTCGTGGCGCGAGTGGAAGCTCCCTGGCGCCGCGCCACAGGCGTACGCCGTCTTCGTCGATGATCGCGACATCGTCTGGCTCAGCGATTTCGGGGCCAACGCGATTGTGAGCTTCGATCCCACGACCGAGCAGTTCACGTCGTACCCGCTGCCGTCGAGCCCGGCGAACGTCCGCCAGATCCACGGCCGTCCCGGCGAAGTCTGGGCCGCAGAGTCTGCCGCTGACAGGCTCGTGGTCATCCGCACGGGACCGTAACCGGCCGTCGGGCAGATCCGGTTCGAGCCTGCTACCCTTCCGCCATGGCCGCCGACCCTATTCTCGAGAAGACCCTCGAGCTGCCGCTCGACTACACGTTGACCTTTCGCGCGACGCCGCGCACCATCAGGCGCACGATCGTCCGGCTGCTGCCGTGGGCCATCGTGGCGATGCTGCCGGCGGGGAAGCGGCCCACGCGCATCGCCTCGGCTCTGGCGTCTCGCCTGTCGCCGCTAGTGCGCCATAGCCTCCGCTAGCGGGTGCCACCCGGGTCAGGTTACTGAGTGGTGTGAGAAGTACGCTCGCACCGCGTCGACATCGGCTTTGATCGCGGCAGTGAGCGCGTCCACGCCGTCGAACTTAATCTCGTCACGAAGACGGTGCAGTAGCTCGACCCGGATCTCCCGCCCGTAAAGGTCGCCCTCAAACTCCAGCACGTAGGTCTCGACGCTGGCCCGCGCCTGGTCGAAGGTCGGTTTGATGCCGACGTTCGTCGCGCCCATGTAGGCGCGTCCACCGGTGTGGGCGCGGGTGACGTAGACGCCGAAGGCCGGCATCACCCGGTCCGGTGTGATGGCCATGTTGGCAGTGGGGAAGCCGATGACGCGCCCCCGCTCGGCGCCGCGTATGACGGGCCCGCGCAGCGAGAACGGCCGTCCCAGCAGCGCCGCCGCCACCTCCATCTCGCCGTCGCCGATCGCGCGGCGGATCGCCGTGGCGCTCACCCGGCCGCCGTCGGTGTCCAGCGGCTCGTCCAGCACCTCCAGCTCGAACCCCAGCTCCTCGGCGATCTCCGCCACGCGCACGGGCGTACCTTCGCGCCCGCGGCCGAAGGCGTTGTCCGGCCCCATCAGCAGGTACCGCATGTCCAGGGCACTGTGCAGCATCGCGACGAAGTCGTAGGCGGAAAGCTCGGCCACCTCTGATGTGAAGGTGAGCGGCGCGACGAAGCCCACGCCCGTGGCTTGCAGCAGCTCCACGCGCTCCTCGAGGCTGGTGATGTAGGCCACGCGAATCTCGGGCCGCAGCACCTGCACCGGCGAGGGATGGAGGGTGACGATGCCGCTCGTCAGGCCAAGCGCCGTAGAGCGCGCCTTTAGTCCCTCGATCAGGTGGCGGTGCCCCAGGTGCACGCCGTCGAAGACGCCCAGCGTGATGGCGCTGGGGTGTCCGGGCGCGTGCCGCACGAGTTCGTCGCGCGAGAGCAGCATGGACACAGGGTACAGGCGCGGGACGCGGGATTGCAGTGCGGTGCGGCCGCAGTTGACGAAGACCCGCGGGCGCTAAGGGGCGGGGATGGTAGAATGACGCGGCCCTGACTCACCAACACGGAGTTCACGTGGATAACGAGTACCGCCTCGACCAGGAGGCCATCCTCCGCACGGTCCGTACCGCGGACGTCGTGGCGTTCCGCTTCGTCACGGTCCCGATGCGCCTGCTGGTGGACTACCGCTTCACCGAGAAGGACGCGCCCATGGTGAAGGTGGTGCCAAAGGTCGACAGCGCGGAGGAGCGGTTCAAGAGCCTGAAGATGCTGCGCCCGCGGTTCAAGCTGCCGCAGAAGATCAGCGCGATCTGGTGGCCCCGGCACATCGCCACGCTGCGCGAGACCGGTATCTGGGACGCCATGGTCGAGCGTATCGTCGAGGCCGGCTTCCCGGCGATGACGGCACGGTGCGACGAGGTGTTCAACGAGCTGCGGCGTATGGAGCGCATGGAGGTCGTGAACGCCATCGGCGGCGACGGCTACCGCACGCTGTGGCCGGCGCAGCGCCGGTAACGTCGTGGACCGCGCGCAGTTCATCGCGCTGGTGCGGAAGTCACTGCGCGACGTGCCCCCGCCCTTCAAGGAACACCTCAAGCTCGTGGACATCGTCGTGAAGCGGCGGCCTACCGCCGACGACCTGGAAGCCGCCGACCTGGCCCCCGATGAGTCGATGTACGGCTTCTACCGTGGCATCCCGCTGACCGAGCGCGATGGCGGGTACAACCTCGTCGCGCCGGACGTGATCGACATCTACCAGGAGCCGCTGGAGGAGGACTTCCCGGACGAGGCGGAGCTCATCGAGGAGATCCGCGCCACCGTCCTGCACGAACTCGCGCACTTCTTCGGCATCGACGACGACCGCCTCGAAGAGTTGGGCCTCGACTGAACTGCGTTAGGCACTGCCCTCCGGGCGAGATGAGCTGAGCCAGGTGGCCCCCCGAGGCCCTCGCCGCGCCGTTTGTCAACCGCCTGCGGGGCCACTTGTGAATTCGGCCACGCACAAGGATGCCTCGCCCGCGAGCATCTCTTGTTTGACCGGCGCAGATTCCTCGGGTAGAGTCGAACCGTCCTCAATTCCTTCAAATCCCGCGGTTGGCGGACGACAGAACCCGTACATGCCCGAACTCGGCCGGACACTATCACAGGCGAGGGTCTCGCGCGGCCTCACGCTCGAGGACTGCGAGCGGGACACGCGCATCTCCAGGCGCTACCTCGATGCGCTGGAGCGCGAGGACTGGAGGGTGTTTCCGGCGCCGGTATACAGCCGGGCCTTCCTCCGGACGTACTCGCAGTATCTTGGCCTGAACGCGGCCGAGTTGATGCGCCTGTTCCAGTCGCAGACAGAAGAGCCGGTCATCCGGCCGCTACCGGAGGTTCCGGGCCCTGCCTCGACAGCGAGCATGAACGTCGTGCTGGCGGGCGTCGTCGTGGTGCTGCTGCTGTTCGCCGGGGCCTTCCTGTTCTTCTCCCGGGGCAGCGGCGATGGCGGAGCCACCGTCACCAACAGCCCCGTGCCCACCATCACCACCGAGGGCCAGGGCGGCGGCGTCCAGCAACCCGGCGTCGGCAAGCCGATCCCCGAGATCAAGGAGGGCGAAGTCCCCGACCTCTCCGGCGTCCGGGCCGACGACGCGATCCTCGCGCTGGAGCAGGCCGGCCTGAACTACGTCATCGTCGAGACCGACAACACCGACGGCACGGCCGGCGTCGTGGTCTCGCAGGATCCGGAGCCGGGGACCAAGGGCGGCAGCAAGACCTCCGTCACGCTGGTTGTGCCACGAAGCTGACCCGGCGTCCGCTACCCTGAAGCGTGCGTTACCACATCGTCACACTGGGCTGCGCGAAGAACGTCGCGGATACGGAGCGGATTGCCCGCGTCCTGGGCGAAGGCTCCCACCTCGAGGTCGCGGAGCCCGCGTCGGCCGATATGGTCATCGTCAACACCTGCGGCTTCATCGACGCCTCGAAGGAGGAGTCGGTCAACACCATACTGGAGCTGGCGGCGGCGAAGGGCGACAGGCAGCAGCTGGTGGTCGCGGGTTGCCTGACGGCGCTCCACGGCGCCGAGCTGAGGGCGGAGATCCCTGAGATCGACGCCGTCTTCGGCGCCGAGGACTGGTCCGGCATCGGTTCGTACGTGCAGGCCTTGGAGCCGGTGCGACTGGATGAGCCGCCGCTGGACATACCGGAGCCGGCGGCGCGAATGCCGCGGCCGAGCGCGTACCTCAAGATCTCCGACGGGTGCAATGCGCCGTGCACCTTCTGCATCATCCCGAAGATGAAGGGTAAGCTGCACAGCACCCCGGCCGACGACCTCGTCGCGGAAGCGCGCCTGCTCGCCGCCGGTGGCGTGCGGGAGATCGTGCTGGTGGCACAGGACAGCACCGACTACGGCCGCGACCTGGGCCTGCGGGACGCCCTGCCTGACCTGCTGGAGCGGCTTTCGGCGGCGGTGCCCGAGGTTCCGTGGGTGCGCATCATGTATGCGTATCCCGGGCACGTGACGGCGCGGCTCGCGCAGACCATGGCCCGGCTGCCGAATGTCGCGCCGTACATCGACATCCCGCTACAGCACGGCGCGGAGAGCGTCTTGCGCCGGATGAAGCGCCCCAGCAACGAGCGGATGGTGCGCGACATGGTGGACACGCTCCGGCAGGCGATGCCCGACATCGCCATCCGCACGACGTTCATCGTGGGGTATCCGGGTGAGACGGATGACGAGTTCCAGGAGCTGCTGGGCTTCGTGCGCGAGATGGCATTCGACCACGTCGGGTGCTTCACGTTCTCGCCCCAGTCGGAGTCGCCCGCCGCTCACGAGCCGGACCAGGTGCCGGAGCGGGTGAAGAAGCGGCGACAGCGGCAGCTCATGGAGGTCGCGCAGCAGGTATCGATCATCAGGAACCGCGCGATGGTCGGCCGCGAGATCGATGTGCTCGTCGAGTCGATGAGCGCCGGTCCCATGGAGGGGATCGGGACGGACTTCGTGGTCGGCCGCTCGTATCGCGACGCACCGGAAGTCGATGGCCTGGTGCTGCTTCTCGGCGCGCACGCCCCCGGGGACTTTGTGCGCGCGCGGGTAACGCAGGCGCTGGCGTACGACCTCGTCGCGGAGCCTGTCCGTAGCCCCTGAACTGCGCCTTGCGTCGCGGCCATTACTCCTCGTCGAAGGCGATGATGTCCGTCTCGACGTCGATCAGCTCGGCGTCGAGGCGGGTCTCACGCACGTAGTCGACGATCTCGTTGAGGATCTCCTCGCAGTGGCGGTGGGAGTTCGCAACGCAGGCGATGCCGATGGTGGCGAGCTGCCACACCTCGTTGTCGCCGACCTCAGCGACGGCGACCTGGAACTTGTTCCGGATGCGCTGGGAGAGGCTGCGGACCACCTGCCGCTTGTCCTTCAGCGAGCCGCTCTCGGGAATACGCAGGCGGAAGCGGAGCAGGCCGGCGTTCAGATGACGGCCTCTTCTTCGTCCTCAACGGCCTCTTCCTCTTCCAGCAGCGGCAACGGCGGCAGGTCGTCGGGGCGTTCGAGGCCGAAGTACTCGAGGAATCGGACCGTGGTGCTGAAGAGCACCGGGCGGCCGACGACGGGGGCGCGCCCCACCTCCTCGATGAGCCCGCGCGCCATCAGCGTCCGGATCGGCCCGTCGCAGTCGACGCCGCGCACAGACTCGATGCCGGTGCGCGTAATCGGCTGGCGATACGCGATGATCGCCAGCGTCTCGATCGAGGCGTTGGTGAGCGGCGGGTGCTCCAGCCCCAGGAAGCGCTCGACATACGACGCCGTGTGCGCTGCGGACACGAGCTGCACCAGATCGCCGGTGCGCTGGACGCGCACGCCACGCTCGCGGCACTGCTCGCCCAGCTCGTCCAGCGCTTTCTCGACCTCGCCCTTCGGCGTGGCGATGGCGCGGGCGAGCGCCGTCACTTCCAGCGGTGCGTCCGCCACGAACAGGATGGCCTCCACCACGCCGGTCAAGTGTTGTGCAGGCGGTGGTTCGATGAGCCTGGCGGCCTTGCGTTTCCTCAGGTGTGTCGGCGCCTGCGCTTCGTCAGTCGTCACGTTGCTCCCTGGCCCGGCGGCCGTTCCCATGTTGTCGTACCGGCGTCCCGCTGTGTGTCCGCCCGTAATCGTAACTCGCGGTAGTGCAGTCGCGCCCGCGGCTTTGCGCTCAGCTCGATGCCGAGCTGCTCGACCAGCGAGTGCGCGCGCCGGCACGCTTCGTCCGCCGTCTGCGCCAGCTCCGCTCCGGCATCGACGTGCAGGTCCAGTATGACCTCAACGCGCCGCCCGTGACGCGCCACCGTCGACGAGCATTGGGCGACGTGCGGCACGGTGCGTACCGCGCCGTCGATGACCTCCGCGATCCGGGCCGTGGTGATCGTGACTTCCCCGGACTTCACGTTGCGGACGCGCATCTTCTGGGTCGACGACGGGATCAGCTCCAGGATGAGTACGCAGGCCATGATGAGGACGACGACGAGCGCTCCCAGCGAGGCGACCAGCTTGCCGTCGCGGTTGTTGTGGTCTTCGAGGAAGCCGGTGAAGTCCCGCAGGCGGTCGATGCTCGCGTCGGGTGCTATCCAGGCGAGAAGCACCGCGAAGAGTGCCGTGAAGATGCACAGCATGGCCAGGAGGGCGACGGCGAAACGGTTGAGCGCGCCTTCGGAATCACCGCTCATGCGCACGCCTCAGCCGCGCCGGGAACTGATCGGCCGCCGCGAGCAAGCTGTTGCGAGTCCGTTCGCGCCGCATCGCGCCCATCATACACGCACGATGGGTCCGGATTTCAGGAGCAGGCGCTGTAGCCGCAGATGGGGCAGGTGACGCAGCCCTCGGCGTGGACAAGGGGCCCGCCGCAGTCGGGGCAGGCCTGGGCGCGGGGGACGACGATGGTACGGACTCGGACGCGACGGGTCATGGCTGACCTCCGATAGTACAGGTGTTCTACTCGCAGGAGTGTAGTAGAACACCTGTGCTGATGTCAAGAGGCGTGTTGCGGCGCTAGGCTGGGCCGATGCGGTTCGTCATCGCGCCCCAGGAGTTCAAGGGAAGCCTCACGGCGGTGCAGTCCGCGCGAGCCATCGCGGAGGGCGTCCGGTCGGCCGATCCCGGCGCCGAAGCCGTCCAAGTACCTATGTCGGACGGCGGGCCCGGCTTCGTTGAGGCGATGCTGGCGGCCTGCGGTGGCCACCGGGCCGAGGTCACCTGTTGCGACCCGCTGATGCGCCCCATCCGCGCCGCCTTCGGCATCCTGCCGGACGGCGTGGCCGTGATCGAGATGGCCGCCGGGTCGGGGTTGGTGCTGCTCAAGCCACAGGAGCGGAATCCCCGTCTGGCGACAACCTTCGGGACGGGCGAGCTCATCGGCGCAGCGCTCGCACGCGGCGCGCGCACGATCATCGTCGGCGTGGGCGGCAGCGCGACGGTCGATGGCGGCGCGGGAGCGATGCAGGCCCTGGGTGCGCGGCTCATCGACGCCGCAGGCCGAGACCTTCCGCGGGGCGGCGAGGCGTTGGGGAGGCTCGAGCGGATCGACCTGGCGGCGCGCGACCGGCGGCTGGCCGGCGCTACCGTGCGGGTCGCGACGGACGTCCGCAACCCGCTCTGCGGCGATCGGGGCGCGGCGGTGGTCTTCGGTCCGCAGAAGGGCGCCTCGCCCGACGACGTGCGGATCTTGGACGCGGCGCTGCGCCGGTTCGCCAGCGTCGTGCGACGCGACTGCGGTGTCGATGTCGCGTCGATGCCGGGGAGCGGCGCGGCCGGTGGGCTCAGCGCCGGTCTTGTGGCGGTTGCGGGGGCCACGATGGAGCCCGGATTCGACCTGGTGGCCGACGTCACGGGGCTGGAGTCACTCATCGTCTCCGCCGACGCCGTGATCACGGGCGAGGGGCGGCTCGACGATCAGACGCAGTACGGGAAGACGGCGGCCGGAGTGGCATGTCTGGCCCGCGGGCACGGAAAGCTCGTGGCCGTGATCGCGGGCCGCATCGAGCCGTCGTTCGAGCAGCGCGCCGATTTCGACGAGGTCGAGGCGATCTCATCGCCGGGCCTGTCCGTCAATGAGGCGATGCGGCTGGCGGGACCGCTACTGCGCGCGGCGGCGTCGCGGGTCGCGGACAGGCTGTCGGCCCGGCTCAAGGGCTAGGAGTCGCGGCGGCGGAAGCTACGCGTGCGGCGGGCGGACTCCTGCGGGGGCTTGGCGCGGCCGGTGGCGGGCTGCGATCGAGCACCGGTTGCGGCGTCGCGGACGGGAAGGGACGCATCGGCGCCGCTGTCGTCTGTGTCCTCGTCGTCGTCGTAGTCGATGGTCTCCTCGAGCTCGCGGCTGCGCCACCAGACGTAGCACATCAATGCCAGGAACATCCCCGAGATCACCAGCAGCAGCGCGCCATCGGGGAAGGCGATGAGCAGCGGCACCACCAGCGCAAGCTGGGCGGCGAACGGCACCCACAACAACAGGCGATAGTGCTCGCGCTGCCAGGCGATCATCGCGTACACGCCGCCCAGCACGATCATCAGGCCGCCTAGCATGCGTTCGGCCGTGCGGTCAGTGCCGGAGTCGACGGGGCTGAACGCCCCCGTCGCGAGCGCGACTCCCTCGAACAGCGTCCACACCGTTAGCAAGATCAGCAGGAGGCGGAACGCGCCTTCGGCAGAGATCACGTTCACCATGACCGGCCCGCGCGGTTCGAGATCCTCGTCCTCGTCGTCGAGGTCGTCGTCCGAAGGCGGAGGCGTGGGAGGGCGGCGCGTCATAGTCAGTACGTGTCCGCCTGCCGCGGCAGGCTGGTCAGCAGGGCCACGAGGAAGGCCGCGGCCGCGAGCATCGGCAGCAGCATCTCGCCGCGCGAGATATCGTCGCGGGCCAGGTGAAAGCCGGCGGTGAAGATCGCGATGAACTGCTCGATCGTGGCGAGCCACAGGATCGTGCGGTGGCGCATGGGGCTCCGCGCGGCGTAGATGTAGGCGAGCGCCAGCACGCCGGTCGCTCCGCCCACGGCGCGGGCGCCCAGCACACCCTCGATGGCGCCGACGCGCACAGGGCCGGCGTTAAACAGCTCGAACAGGAAGGCGACGAGATCCCACGCCGCCAGCAGGATGAGGATGAGCTGCAGCCGCGCCTGGGACGTGGGGTTTGGGCGGCCGATGGGCCGAGCCGTCATGCGTGGCGCCTCCGTTCGGACGCCAGAATATCACGACTGGACCCGAGGCGATAAATTGGTTATGCGCGTGAACAGAATCGTGTGCCGGCGCTAGAGGTCCTCGTCGTCGTAGACCTCGTCGTCATCATCGCCGTCATGGTCCGTGCCATCATCGTCACCCACGCGCTCCGCGACGCCGCGCTGGCCCCAGATGGTCTCGTAGTTGTCGCCACGGATGGCGCGTACCACCTCTTCGCGCTCAAGTTTCGCGAGCTCCGCGTAGCAGGTCTCGCACTCGCGCACGACTTCCGGGTGCCCGGTGTCGGCGTAGCGCCGCACGATGTGGTCCCAGATGCCCAGCTCGAACAGCGTGGTGACGTACTTCGGCCAGGGGATAATGGTGATGCTCTCGGGGCGGCCGAAACGAGGGCGCATCTTCAACAGGGACTGAAAGCGCTCTTCCGGCGTGTTCGCCATCGGGACGACACGGATCATGGGGCCGTCGACGTCGTTCAGCCGCATGTCCATCAAGAGCGTCTTGCGCAGCAGGGGAAAATACAGGGCGATGACGTCGGCGACGTCGATGTTGCGGTTCACTTCCGAGACGTCGATACGGTAGTCGGAATCCAGAAACACCTCCCGCGCTCGTGTGCGCTCCGTGTTTCATCTTAGCACGATGTCAGCGTCCGCAAGCATACCTCGCCCGCATTTCGCGCGAGTTGACACGGCGACCGGTTCGTCGGTTTCACGATCGCCCCGCACATAATCAACGGCAGGCCACCAAGTACACTGCTGACCGGGCACCGCAGCGACACCGGAGCGCAACCAACTTGAGCGAGCGGAAGACATCGCTTGTATCCCGCGCACTTCCCTGGCGCCGGGTCTCCGCGGGCGACCTCCCCGTGCAGTCCGGCGGTACCTTCCGCGCGCTGCGACACCGCAACTACCGCCTGTTCTACACCGGCCAGAGCATCTCCCTGTGTGGCACCTGGATGCAGACCATCGCCCAGGCGTGGCTCGTCTTGCAGATCACCGACTCCAAAGTGGCGCTGGGCACCGTGACGATGCTCCAGTTCCTGCCGATCACGATCTTCGTGCTCTTCGCGGGTGTGATCGCCGACCGTGTCCCAAAGCGGAACTTCCTCGTCGGCACACAGCTCCTGGCGATGTCGCAAGCGCTCGCGCTGGCCATCCTCGTGTGGTCCGGCCACGTGCAGCTCTGGCACGTCTACATGCTCGCGCTAGTGCTGGGGCTGGCGAACGCCTTTGACCAACCCGTCCGCCAGTCGTTCGTGTTCGAGATGGTCGGCCGTGACGACCTGATGAACGCCGTGGCGCTGAACTCCGGCATGTTCAACGGCGCGCGCCTCATCGGGCCGGCCATCGGCGGCTTCGTGATCGCCAGCATCGGCGTGAAGATGGCGTTCCTGATCAACGGCGTGAGCTTCATTCCCGTGATCGCGGGATTGCTGCTGATGGACACGTCCCGCCTGCACGGCGCTTCCCGGAAGCAGGGGCGCATCGATCCGCTTGGCGAGCTGCGGGAGGGGCTGTCCTACGCTTTCCGCACGCCATCGGCGCTCCTGATCGTGATCCTCGTCGCCATCATCGGGACGTTCGGCTACAACTTCACCGTCATGCTGCCGCTCGTCACGCGCTACGTGCTGGACAGCGGCGAGGTGGCGCTCGGGTTCATGACGGGCGCGGTTGGCCTGGGCGCGCTGATCTCTGCGCTGCTGCTGGCCAGCCGCGTGACCGTCACCCGCCGGATGCTGTTCGTGGGCGGCGCCGCCTTCGCCCTCCTGCTTGGCGCGGTGGCGCTCAGCCAGTGGCTGTGGCTGACGCTGGGGATCCTGTTGCTGCTGGGCATCGCGAACACCGCCTTCGCATCGACGGCCAACACCTCCCTGCAACTCGCCACGCCCGACCACCTGCGCGGGCGCGTGATGGGGCTGTACATGCTGCTCTTCGCCGGCTCGACGCCGATCGGCGGCTACCTCACGGGCGTCATGGCCGAGCGGTTCGGCGTCTCGACCGCCATCGGCATCGAGGCGGGCCTGTGCCTGGCCGGCGTGGCGATCGGCCTCGCGTACTTCTTCGCGCACCGGCAGGAGGTTGGCGAGACGGCGATGGCGCCAGCCGTCTGATCTCTGCGTCTCTTGGTTCGCTTACGGGATCGCCCCTGCTTCCTTGAGCGCGATAATCCTGTCCCAGTCGAAGCCCAGCTCGAGCAGCACCTCTTCCGTGTGCTGCCCCAGCTCCGGTGAGGGCCCCTGCGGTGCGTGCGGCGTGCCGTAGAAGTCGACGGGCGAGTTCACGAGTGGGATGGTCCCGTCCGCGCCCTCGACCGACGTGAACGCGCCCGCCTCCTGCACGACCGGATCCTCGCGCGCCTGCGAGATCGTGTTCACCGGCGCCCACCACACGTTGTGCGCGTCCAGCACCGGCCCCCACTCTTCCAGGGTGCGCTTCGGGAACTCCTTATCCAGCTCCTCGACGACCGACGGAGCGTTCTCCCGCCGCTTCACGATGTTGTCCCATCGTTCATCGGCCAGCATGTCCTCGCGGCCCACGGCGCGACAGAGATCGGGCCAGTGGCGATCGCCCTGCAGCAGGAGGAGCCACAGCCAGCGGCTGTCCTTGGTCTGGAAGCAGTTGATGATTGGATTGGGCGCGTGGAATCGGTCGTACGGGATCGTCCTCGCCCCAAGCCGCATCTCGAGCGAGTAGTCCCACCCCATCATGTAGACGCCCGCCCGCACCAGCGATGCCGCCACGCGCTGGCCCTCGCCCGTGCGCTCGCGCCGGAACAGCGCCGCCGAGACCGCCGCCGCGCCCGCCAGGCCCGTCACGTGGTCGCCCATGCCGCCGCGTTGCTGCGGGATCGGCGCGTTCGGCGCCGTCAGCGATGCGCCCACCCCCGCCCGCGACCAGAAGCCGCCGATGTCGTACGAAGCGCGGTTGCTCTCGCTGCTGTCCGGCCCCTGCCCGGTGAGCTGGGCGTAGACGATGCGCGGGTTGGACTTCCGCACATCCTCGTACCCGATGCCGAACTGCTCGAGCACCCGCGGCCGCATGTTGCTGACGAAGACGTCCGCGTTATCCAGCAGCCGCTTCGCGATGCCGAGGCCCTCGGCGTTCTCCAGGTTCAGGCAGATGCTCCTCTTGCCGCGGTTGTCGATCTCGAAGGGCGGATTGACGGGTATCGCGGCCCCTAGCGCGCTGGCGAAGAGGCCGCGGAACGGGTCGCCGTTCGGCGGCTCGATCTTGATGACTTCAGCGCCCCAGTCGCACAGGATGGCGGCGCACGACGGCCCCGCAACCCACACGCCCATCTCGACGACTTTGATCCCCTCCATCGGCCCGCCCATCGGTGTCCTCCCTGGAAAACGGCTTCGCTCCGGTGAGGGTGATTATAGGCGGCGCCCGCCGATGCGCGAGTGCCAGCAAACCATGCGGCTGTCATGTGTGTGGGAGGATGGTGGGCGGTACAGGACTCGAACCTGTGACCTCGTCCGTGTGAAGGACGCGCTCTACCAACTGAGCCAACCGCCCCCGGGAGTGCACCGTCATTCTAGCCCGGCGCCGGAGCCCCCTCAAGCGTCCTCCCCGATCGCCGATGGTAGACTGCCGCTGATGCTCCGCGCACTCCTCCTTGTCCTATGCTCGCCATTGGCGGTTCTTACGTTCGCGTTCGTAGCGTGCGACGGCGGCGGGGATGAGACGCCGTCGCCCACCTCACAGCCCACCCGTCCAAGCACGCCCGTGGTTACCCCGCCGCCGAAACAAACGCCCGCGATCGATATTCGCGAGATCGACATCGAGTCGCTTCCCGATGTGCAGGCAGCGTTGGAGGAAGAGGGCGGTACGTTCGCTCAGACGGACGTGATCTACGCGGACGTGACCAACGACGGCTTCGACGACGCCATCGCGCCCATCAGCTCCGGCGGCACGCTGGGGAACATCGGCTTCTTCGTGCTCACGATGAGTGGCACCGACCCGAAGACACTGCTCACGGAGTTCCCCGGCGAAGCGGGTGGCCTCGCGCTTTCCGTCGAGGGCGAGAAGATCGTGCTGACGCAAGGGATCCCGGGCCCGGATGACCCGGAGTGCTGCCCCAGCCTGCTCCGAAAGACCGTCTACGCCTGGAACGGGACTGCGCTCGCCGTCGAGAGCGTCAGCACCGAGCCGAATCCGGACGCGGTCGGCGGGAGCATCACGCCGGCGCCCGCGCAGTAGACAGCGCGCGCGGGTTCACGATTGGGGATACGAACAGTATCCCTGAATAGAGTTGACGAGAGGTAGTTCGCGATGTACAGTCAAATCACCTCCCGAATGGGCTGACGGAGAGACACGGGCTCCGCGAGGGCAGAAAGGCACCGGCTTCCTTGCCGGTGCCTTTCTGCCCTCGCGTCGCTTCGGCTCTGGCGCCGCTGGTCCTTCCGTGCGAGGCTGGATGGATCGCGTGAGGCGAGGAGCAGCATGCCGAACGAAGCGCATTTGCACTGGCACCAGGGGTTCCGCTTCACGGCTCAGACCGGAAGCGGCTTCAGCGTCGAGCTCGACTCCCCCTCCAGCGCGGAGCCGCAGGCTGCTCCCTCGCCGGTAGAGATGCAACTCGTCGCCCTTGGAGGATGCACCGCGATGGATGTGACGTCGATCCTCCGCAAGATGCGCCAGGAGGTCGCCTCGTACGACCTCGACCTGGCGGGAGAGCGCGCCGAGGGGCATCCGCGCGTCTACACCTCCGTTCTCATGACGCACCAGCTCCGGGGCCGCGACATCGTCGAAGCGAACGTCCGCCGGGCAATCCAGCTCTCCATGGACCGCTACTGCCACGTCTTCGCCATGCTGTACCCGCGCGTGGACATTCGGGAGCGATTCGAGATTGCGGACGATGCCACTGGCGAGATCGTGAGGGGCGATGTCATCCGTTCGGCGGCGGAGCGCCCGGGTAACGCGGCGGGTTGACGGGCCCCGCTGGTTGCCAGATGCAATCAGTTGCAAATACAATTGTGGGGCGGGGACTGTCCCCGCGGCTGGCCCCTGTCGATACACCTCCGGTGAAACCCTGATATGCATCACGTCGAAATCGTGTCGCAGCTTGAGAACGCGCACCTCGAGCAGCTCCCCGAGCTGTTGCGCGCCGCCACGCTCGTCGATGGCCACGAGCCCCTGGGCGAGCACAAGTTCCTGCGCCTGAAGCACGGCGACGACCTCGCCCGCGCCATCCTCGCGTTCGAGGAGGGTCGCCTCGCGGGCTATGGCCACAGCGTGACGTACGGCGAGGGCGAACATCGCCGCGCCTCGTGCGAGTTCGTCGTGCACCCGGCCTTCCGCCAGCGCGGCATCGGCCGGATGCTCCTGTCGCACGCCATCATGAACGCGCACGGAAACGAGGCCCGCAGCATGGACCTCTGGTCGTACAACGAGTCGCCGGCGGGCGCCCGTGTGGCCGACCAGTTCGGCTTCCGTCCCGTCCGCCGTCTCCTGCATCTGCACCGCCACATGCGGGGCGCGCCCCACGTGTCCACGCGGAGCGATGTCACCGTGCGCGCCTTCCAGCCCGGCATCGACGAGGAGCCGTGGCTGGCGTTGAACCGCTCCGTCTTCGCCACGCACCCGGAGCAGGCGCACTGGACCCTCGACGATCTCCGCGTGCGCATGTACCAGCCCTGGTTCGATTCCGGTGACTTTCTCCTGGCTGAGAAGGACGGCGAGCTGGCGGGCTTCAACTGGCTCAAGATCGAGGAGCGCCCGAACGAGGGGCGAGTCGGCGAGATCTACGTCGTCGGGGTCGCGCCGCAGCACCACGGCCAGGGCATCGGCTCCCTCCTGGTGGCGTTCGGCCTGCGCCGCATGAAGGAGCGCGGGGTCGACGTCGCCGCCATCTACGTCGACGACTCGAACGCGACCGCCGTCGCCCTGTACGAGGCGGCGGGCTTTCACAACCACCACGTCGACGTCTGCTACTCCCGCGAGCTGCGGGCCAGCGAGTCCGCGCGGATCATTGCGCACACCGCCGTCCACGCCGCCTGAGTACCGCGAATCCGCCCCCTGTCGTAAGATCGATGCGACGTTCTGTTCGCACTGCGAGGATGAAGCGATGCCGACGCATCTCAACGAACGCGATGCCGCGCCCGAATTCACGCTCGAGAGCTCCGGCGGCGAGCAGGTGAGCCTGAAGGGTCTCCGCGGCCAATGGGTGGTGCTGTACTGGTACCCGAAGGACGACACGCCCGGCTGCACCACCGAGGCCTGCGAGATCCGGGACAACTGGCAGCTCCTGTCCGGCGAGGCGATGCTGTTCGGCATCTCGCCCGATTCCGTGAAGTCGCACCAGAAGTTCCGCGACAAGTTCAATCTGCCGTTCCCGCTGCTGGCCGATGATGGTCACCTGGTGTCGGATCAGTACGGGGTGTGGGGTCCGAAGAAGTTCATGGGCCGCGAGTACATGGGCGTCGACCGCTCGACGTTCATCATCGACCCGGACGGCAAGCTGGCGAAGATCTTCCCGAGCGTGAAGCCCGCGGGCCATGCGCTGGAGATCCTTGCGGCGCTGAAAGAGCTGAAGAAGTAGCCGGGATCGGAATCGGTCAGGGCGAGGGAGATCATGGCACAGGGCAAATGCGCGTTTTGCGGCACGTTCGTCACGGGTGGGGGCATCGCGATGGGGAAGCACTCGGTCGCATGCCGCGAGTGCGCGCCGCTCGCCAACAGGTGGCTCGAGAAGAATGCACCGCCGCAACCGGCGGCAGCCGCCCCGGCCGACGACAAGGCCCCTTAGCGGCTGTTATACCTTCTCGATTTCGATCTTGCGCGTCTTCGCGCGCTCCCGCACCACCGTTCGGATGGTCCACATCACCCAGAAGGCGTTCCACGCCACCATCATGATCCCGGCCATGGCCATCCGCGTCTTGTCCTCGATGGGCTCGATGCGGACGCCGGTTTCGCTGATGTCGATGACCGCCACGGGTGTGGAGGATCCGCCTCCCCCGCCGCCGCCTCCCCCGCCGCCCTCGGACTTCGCGTCCTCCTGGTTGGCGCCGTCAGTCGACGATGTGCCGCCGCCGAAGCCCAGCCCGTAGCCGAAGTTCACGCGGGCTACCGGGATCAGCGTGTGTCCGTCGCGCACGACCGGCTCGCCGAAGCATGCGCTCGCGCCCAGCTCCTGCGGAATGCCGCTGACCTGCCGCACGAGTTCGTCAGCCGTTTCGGTGATGTCCATTTCGCCTTCCTTTCGACCGTACGATTCCCCGGATGAGCAACGCGAATGCAGGCGCCACGACAAAGGGCAACAGGTGCGTGGTGCTTCCACGCTGCTCGATGTGTATATCGCGCTCGTACCCGCCTTCACGCACCGTGATCCCCAGCGGCGTGTGCCGCTCGAACAGCACGCCGCGTCGGCCGTCCAGCGCGTCGATGCCGCGGACATGTACCCGTCCCTCGACGCTCCGGCGCGCGTCGGACGCAAGGACGACGGTTCGGGCTTCGTTCGAAGTGTGCATTCCCTTCGATTCTGCGCCTCTCCGCGGGCGCTGGCAATTGCCCAGTAGTTGCGTTTCCGGTAATTCAGAGTCGGACGCGGCTTCCCCGGAATCAGACGCCGCAGTCGAACGGCTCCCGGGGATACTCACCGGCGATGAGGGGAGGCAGCCGCGTCCCCAGGTTCCGCGGCGCGAACCAATGGTCGGATGCCGCGATCTCCTCCGCCTGCCACCAGCGGTGCTCCGGCATGAAGGCGTGCTCGTGTGCCTCGAAGTTCGTCGTCGTCACCTCCGGCGCCTCCTCCACCCGCACAAAGTAGAACCGCTCGCGCAGGTCCAGCCACGTGCCGGCGAACTCGACCACGTGCCGCCGCAGCCACACGCATGGCCCCGGCGCCGCTTCGATCCCCGTTTCCTCCCACAGCTCGCGCCGCGCCGCCTCTTCGGGGCTTTCTCCGGGATGCACGCCGCCCCCCGGCGTGATCCACAGCGGCTTCGGCCGGTAGCCGCCGCCCTCCACCCGAAACAATAGCAGCCGGTCAAGTGCGTCGAGCAGCAACACGCGCGACGCCGGCCGGAACAGCGGGTTGTCTTTCGAGTCGCCGGGTGGCACCGAGGACGCGCTCCTACTCCACCACCGGCTTCTCGATCGTGACGAACGAAGCCACACGCGAGTGGTCGATGAAGTTCTTCTCGTCCTCCAGCGCCGCCTTCAGCTCCGGCGACCGCATGGCCGCGCGCATGGCGTCCAGGTCGTCGAACCACAGCTCAGCGGCGCCGTCGTAGGCGGGCTGTTGCTCGCGGCCGTACAGCTCCGGCACCACGTGGCACTGCACGTAGCGGCGCACGCCGGGGATCCGGCCCGCGATGGGTCCGTGCGTCTCTCGCCAGTACCGCTGGAAGTCCTCGACCGAGAGCTCGGGCTTCTTCGAGATGCAGTAGATCAGTTTGACCATGGTGGTGTTCCTTTCGGATTAGCCTGTCGATGATGGCGCGGCGGCGGCTGCGCCTCTACAACTAACGGCAGACGTCGGCGATCGCGTCGCGCACCGCCAGCGCGCGTTCGAGGACGGCGTCAGCCCCCTCCGCGATCACCAGGTTTACCCAGCGGCAGCCCGCCTCGATATACGGCGCGATGAAGGCCGCTATCTCCTCCGGGGTGCCGTAGGGCGTGTACTTCTCGAACGATGCGAACGGCACCTTGTAGAACGCCTCCATACTCCCCGCCACTTTCGCGCGAGCGGCGTCGCGGTCGTCGTCGATGCCCATCCAGAACTGCATGCCGCGCTCGAACGCCACGTCTCCGCGCCCCGCCTCTGCCGCGGACTCGGCGATGCGCTCGCCCGCCTCCGTGAACCGCCGCGTCGACACCCAGATGCCCGTCCACGCGTCGCCGTAGCGTCCCGCCCGTCGCAGTGCTGCATCCGACCGCCCGCCCACCCACAGCGGCACGCCCCCCGGCCGTACCGGCTTCGGCTGCATCCGCACCTGGTCCAGCTTGAAGTGCCTTCCGCCAAACGTCGTCTCTTCCTTCGTCCACAGGCTACGCAGCACCTGCATCGACTCGTCGGTCCGCCGCGCTCGCGTTTTCGGATCCACCCCGCACGCCCACCACTCGTTCGGGTCCTCCCCGCCGATCCCCACACCCAGGATCAACCGCCCGCGCGAGAGCTGGTCCACCTGTGCGCACTGCAGCGCCACCGGCGTCGGGTGCCGCAGCGCCAGCAAGTACACGCACGTTTGCAGCTCGATGCGCTGCGTGGCCGCCGCGATCGGCGCAAGCTTGATCAGCGCGTCGCTGCCGGAGCCATAGAACGTCACGTGGTCGCCGACGAAGATCCCGTCGACGCCAGACCGCTCGGCCTCCTGCGCCCAGGCGGCGATGTCGGCGTCGGTGTTGCGGGCGGGGATGAAGACCTTCGGCATAGGAAGGGACATGGCGTCCTCCGTGCAGGCAGGATAGGCGCGGAGCCGCGCACCGCAAGGGGGACGAGGGCTACGGCTGGCGGGGTGTGGCGGGCTCCTCGAGCGGCCGCCACACCACCCGCGTGCTCCAGCCCCAGTTCCACGCCATGCCCAGGACGATGCCGATGGAGTTGGAGACCAGGTAGTTGATCCCGAACACCGGCGTGAGGATGTTGACCGCGCAGAGGGCGATCAGCGGGCTGCCGAAGGAGCCGAAGTTCGACTGGACAAAGCGGTGCACAAACGGCTTCTCCCGCCGGTGCCGGAACGTCCACCCGTCGTTCAACAGGAAGCGCGCGATGATCGCGATCTCCACCGAAACGATGGATGAGGACAGGAGCGCGAGGTTCAGCGTGCCGAGCGAGGTGTGAAGCGCGCGCGACACGCCAGCGAAGATCCATTCGTACGTAAGGACGAGCGCGGCCTGGTTCACGAGGTAGCTGATGCCACCAACCACCAGGAACTTCACCATCTCCGGCGAAAGCCAGCGCTCCAGCTGCTTCATCTCACTCCTGTTCCACCCCACGAAGAGCATCGGACGCGCTCCGCAACTGTTGAGGATACCGCGGACGGGCCGCCGGAGCGCCGCCACGTCAATCCGCTGCGTCCCATGCAAAGTCGACGCGGCGCGCCCGGTTGGCCTGTAGTGTGCGAGCGGCTATAGTCCCGGCGTCATGCCGAAGCTCAGCAAACTCAGCCGCTCCATCGAAGGCCGCGTCGCCATTATCACCGGCGCCGCCAGCGGCATGGGCCGCGCCACCGCCTACGTCTTCGCCGACGAGGGCGCGAAGCTCGCCCTGGTCGACCGCAACGCCGATGGCGTCGAGGCCGTCGCCACCGAGATCCGCGCGGCCGGCGGCACGGCGAACGCGTTCGCAGCCGACCTGGGCGACGGCGCGGCGATCCCGGCGCTGGTCTCCCGCATCCGCGCCAACCTTGGCCCCGTCGACATTCTCATCAACAATGCCGGCCTCTCCGTCGGCGTGCCCATTGACCACGAGCAGTGGGAGAACGCGTGGGAGCTGACCTTCGCGGTCAACCTCACAGCGCAGGCCCGTCTCATCCGCGCCTGCATCGACGATCTCGCCCGCAACGGCGATGGCCGCGTCGTGAACATCGCCTCGACCGAGGGCTGGGGCGCGACGGCCGGGGGCAGCCCCTACACCGCGTCCAAGCACGGCGTCATCGGCCTCACGCGCTCGATGGCGGTGGAGCTGGGCCCACGCGGCATCAACGTCAACTGCGTCTGTCCCGGCCCCATCCGAACGGCGATGACCGCGCCTATCCCGGACGAGGCGAAGGACAAGTTCGCGCGCCGCCGCGTCGCTCTCAAGCGGTACGGCGAGCCGGAGGAGGTCGCCCACGCGACCCTGAGCCTCGCCCTGCCGGCCGCCAGCTTCATCAACGGCGCCGCCCTGGTCGTCGACGGCGGCATGCTCATCCGCAACGCCTGATCGGCCATCGACCGGCCGGTTCGCTTTCTTAGGTCGTTCTTAGTCGTCCCTCAAGAAACGCTTAACGCCGTCGCGCAGAATCCCACCGCGCCTGTCGCACGCGCTGCGTGGCGCGGGCCAGTGTCTCTCGACGGCCCCGGGCCGCGCCACTGTTCTCCCGGGCGGGCAGGACCTCTGAATCGAGGCATCGATGGCGATCGCGGAATCCGACACGGCGTTCGACTACGGAGACCTTCTCGGCGATGCGGGAGGCGGCTGGAAACGCCGCCTTCTCTGGCTCACCTTCCTCGGTGTCGCGGGCGCCGCGGCCCTCGTGAGTTGGTACTTCTTCTTCCGCAGCGGTGGCGGTGGCGAGACCGCTGTCGAGTCCACCACCGCGCAGGTCGCCCTCGGCTCGATCGCAAAGTCGATCAGCACCAGCGGGACCGTCGCGGCGAAGCAGACCAGCGACCTTTCGTTCGAAGGGTCCGGCGAGGTCACGCAGGTTCACGTCACGATGGGTCAGCAGGTGAAGGCCGGCGACGTGCTCGCCGAGATCGACCCCGCCGATGCGCAGCGTGCCCTCGACACCGCTCGCGTCGGGCTCCAGGTCGCGCAGGCGAAGCTCGACGATCTGCTCGATGGGGCGAGCGCAGCCGACCTCGCGTCAGCGGATCAGAGCGTCGCGGCGGCGCAGTCCAGCTACGACAAGGCCGTGCGCGCGATGGAGGACCTGCTCGAACCTCCGACGTCCCTCGAGCTCGCGGCGGCCCTGCAGGATGTGACCGCCGCGCAGGCGAAGCTCCAGCAAGCGAACGAGGCCCGCACTAGGCTCGGCGACGATGCCGCGACCGCAGTAAGCACGGCGGAGGACGCGCTGAACAACGCGCAGGACGCGCTCGACAAGGCGGAGTCCGACGCCGCCGACGCGGAGTCTGAGGTTAGCTCGACGCAGGCCGCGCTCTACAGCGCCGAGGACGACTACTGCGCCATCGATTCGTCGCCCTCCTTCTGCTCCGGTCACGACGCCCCGATCGCCTCCGCCGACGAAGCGACGCTCGTGTCGTCCGCCGACAGCGGAACGCCGACGCAGGCGCAGGCCGCCACCAAGGCCCTGAACGCGAACACCTCCTATCGCAACGCCGTTTCCGCCGCGCAGGCGGCAGGCGACGCCATCGAAGACGCTGGGGCGGCCGTCGACGACGCGCAGGACACGCTCGACGAGGCCGAAGAGGCGCCATCTGTCGGCGAGATCGCCAGTGCCGATGCTGCGGTCAGCGGGGCGCAGCTCGCAGTCGATCAGGCGAACGACGCCCTCGCCGACCTTCAGGCAGGCCGAGCCCAGGACGACATCGACGACGCGCAAGACGCTATCGACTCCGCGGCCGTGTCGCTGGCATCCGCGGAGGCGAAGCGCGATGAGACGTACGCTGGAGCCGAAACGACGGAGATCCTGCAGCAGCGCGAGTCCGTGAAACAGGCACAGAACACCGTCGAGGAAGCGCAGGAAGCCCTCGACGCGACGAAGCTTGTCGCCCCTTACGACGGTACCGTCGCAGAGGTGGACATCGAGGCCGGCGACACCGTCGGCGGCGGGGCCGGATCATCGTCGTCCTCCACGACCGCGTCCGCCGCCATCGTCCTCAACACGCCCGACGCCCTCGTCCTCGATCTGACGATCAGCGAGAGCGACTACACCAGCGTGAAGGTCGGGCAGACCGGCGTCGCCACCTTCGAGGCCATCACCGACGGCTTCTACCCCTTTGTCATCGAGTCGGTCGGCACGGTCGGCACCACCACACAGGGCGTCGTCACCTACCAGGCCGCCGCCCGTTTGATGACAAGCCCGACGGCTGGCGGCCTGCCTGGCGGCTTCCAGCGACGTGCGGGCGCCACCAGCCCGCCACCAGCGGGCGCCGTCCAGGCAACACCCGGCGTGAACGTCGCTTCGACCCCTACGGTCGCCGGGACGGCCATGCCCGCCGCGACGCCGTCAACCCGTAACGCGGCTGCTACGGGAGCCGCCTCAACGCCTGCCGCGACCGTCACCGCCGCCGCGAAACCCGCCGTCGGCATGAACGCGACGGTCACGATCGTCACGGAGCAGGCCCAGAACGCCCTCACCGTCCCCAGCCGTGCCGTGCAGCAGGCCGGGACAAACACCTATGTCGAGGTACAGGCCGAGGACGGCACCATCTCGCAGGTCACCGTCACCACCGGGCTTAGCGACGACACGAACACCGAGATCACCTCGGGCCTCGATGAAGGACAGACCGTCGTCGTCCCCGGCCGCTCCACGATCACCGCCTCATCCACCAGCACCAGCGGCCTCCCCTCGTTCCCTGACGGCGGGGGGTTCCAGGGCGGGCCACCGCCCGGAGGTGGCGCCCCATGACCTCGAACGGTGGCAGGATCTCCGGAGCCGTGATCGAGCTGCGCGGCATCACCAAGGTCTACCGCGCTGGCGATGTGCCCGTCGTCGCCCTTCGCGATGTCGACCTCGAGATCAACCGCGGCGAGTTCGTCGCCATCATCGGGGCCTCCGGCTCAGGGAAGTCGACGCTCATGAACGTGATCGGGTGCCTCGACCGGCCCTCTCGCGGCTCCTACCGCATCGAGGGCGTCGATGTCTCCCGCATGGACGACCGCCAGCGTGCCCGCGTTCGCAGCCATCGCATCGGCTTCGTGTTCCAGTCCTTCAATCTGCTCCCGCGCCTCGATGCACTCGGCCAGGTGGAGCTCCCGCTCGTGTACCGCGGCGCCCACGATCGCCGCCGGCTCGCCCTCCACGCCCTAGCCGAGGTAGGACTGCTCGACCGTGCGCGCCACCGGCCATCGCAGCTTTCGGGCGGACAACAGCAGCGCGTCGCGCTCGCCCGCGCCCTGGTCACCAACCCCGCCATCATCCTGGCCGACGAGCCCACCGGCGCGCTCGACACCAAGACCACCGCGTCCGTCATGGAGACGTTCACCCGCCTCAATGCCGAGCGCGGCATCACCATCATCCTTGTGACGCACGAGCACGACGTCGCCGCCTACACCCGCCGCGTGCTCACCGTCCGCGACGGCCGCATTGTCGCGGACCAGCCGACCGCGAGGGCGGAGACGACGGTCGTACCGTTTCCCGGAGCGCCGGTCGCCGCCCGTGACGACATGGGGACCGCATGATCGTTCTCGACACGCTGCGCATGGCCCTCGGCGAGTTCGCGTCGAACAGGATGCGCACCGCCCTCACCATGCTCGGCATCGTCATCGGCGTCTGCGCCGTGATCGCGCTGATGGCCGCTGGCCAGGGTGCACAGCAGGGGATCACGAAGGAGGTCCGTGGCCTCGGCAGCAACTTGCTGTTCATCGACGCCGCGCAGACCTCATCCGGCGGCGGCGCGCGGTTCTTCAACCTCACCCTTACCGATGGTGACGTGGACGCCCTCAACGACACCTCGCAGTTCTCCTATCTGGACGGCGCCGTGGGCGTGTTCGGCAACGACCCCACCAGCGACACCGACACCGAACAGCAGGCAATCGGTAACGCCCGCAACACCACGGTGTTCCTGGCCGCGACCGAGCCGGCCTACGAGCAGGTCCGCAGCGTGAAGCTCGTCGCCGGCGCCTTCTTCACCGACGAGGACGTTCGACGCAAGACCACCAGCGCCGTCATCGGCGCGCAGGTCGCGGAGGACCTCTTCGACGGCACTGAGAACGCCGTCGGCCAGTCGATCCGCATCAGCTTCGGTCCCTTCTCGATGAACCTCACAGTGGTCGGCGTCATGGAACAACGCGGTGGTGCCAGTGACGATGACCGCACGGTTATCCTGCCCCTCACTACCTACCAGTCGCGTGTCCCGTTCGCGCGCAGCACGTCCGGTGCGAAGACCGTCCAGCAGATCGTTGTGAAGGTCGCGGACAGCGACGATCTCGACCGCGCGAAGACGGAGATCACATCGCTGCTGACCGAGCGTCACGACAACACACAGGACTTCGAGGTCGAATCACAGGACGACCTGCTGTCAACGTCGAGGAAGGTCACTCGCACGCTCACGATCCTGCTCGGCGCGATAGCCGGGATCTCGCTGGTCGTCGGTGGCATCGGCATCATGAACATCATGCTCGTGTCCGTCACCGAACGCACGCGCGAGATAGGCATCCGCAAGGCCGTGGGCGCGAACATGGATGACATCCTGCTCCAGTTTGTCATCGAGGCCGTCGTCGTGACGTTCGCCGGCGGCATCGTCGGTGTCGTGCTTGGCGTGGCGGCCGCCGTGTTCGCGAACGGCCAGGACTTCGGCAGCGGCACGACCGTGAACACCGTCGTGACGCCGTTTAGCGTGATCGTCGCCTTCGGCGTTTCCGTCGTGATAGGTCTGTTCTTCGGGATCTACCCCGCCTGGCGAGCCTCGCGGCTCGACCCCATCGAGGCCCTTCGCAGCGACTGACCCGGGAGCCGCGCCTCAGTCGAATGGCTCGCCGAAGCGTTCGCGGTGGGCGATCTCGCGCAGCGCTTTGCGCTTCTTCTTGCCACGTCCGGTCACGCCCGTCGGATATCCAAACGGTACGACGGTGAGGACGTCGAACTCCGGTGGGATGTCCAGGTAGTCGCGCACGCCGTCCATTGGGACGAAGCCGACCCAGTTCGAGCCGACACCCTCTTCCCAGGCCGTCAGCATCATGGACTGGACGGCGCGGCTCGCGTCGGAGACGGCAAACTTGCTGTCCTTCTCGATGGCCACGGCGATCGCCAGCGAGGCACCCGCTATGTACGGCCCCGAGCTCGCGAGCTCCGCCAGCCGCCGCAGCGCCGCTCGATCCTGGACGACGACGAAGCGCCACGGCTGACGGTTCATCGAGCTGGCAGAGAGGCGGCCCGCCTCGAGGATGCGTCGGATCGTCTCATCGGGTACGCGGCGGTCCTGGTAGTCGCGGACGGCGAGCAGGCTCCGGACCGCATCGAACACATTCATGGCGTTGCTCCTGGGCGTTGGTGACGGGGCGTCGGCGAACGCGGTCAGTCCGTACGGTAGCGCTTCGCAATCTTGCCGCCACGCGCTCCGTCGAGAATGCGGCCCCGGCTCCGCTCCAGGTCCGCGAGCCGCGACGCGTCCTCGAGGCCCGGGACGCACACGATCTCGCCGAGTTCGAGCCCGGCCAGAGACGCCGCCACGACGTCGTCGGGCTCGAGCATGAACGGCACGTGCGAGACGTCGTAGCCCGCCACCTCGTGAAGCTCCGTCCGCACGATTCCCGGGCACAACGCCTGGACGCGCACGCCCGTCCCCTGCAGCTCACTCGCCAGGATCTCCGTGAAGGTGTTGATATACGACTTCGCCGCCGCGTACACCGCGCGTTGGGGCAACGGTGGCGACGGCACGGACGCGCTGAAGGCGAGGCCCGACGAGACGTTGATCACGGCGCCGCGGCCTCGCGCAATCATCCGCGGGAGCGCGGCTCGCGTCAGCCGCGTTGGCGCGATGACGTGCAGCGCGATCATCGCCTCCGCCTGGTCCGGCGGCAGGGTCACAAACGGCATGTAGCCCGCGACGCCCGCGCAGTTCACCAGCATCTCAAGTGACATCGTTTCGGCCGCTGCGCGCTCGACGAGCAGCAGGTCAGCCCGATCGGTCAGGTCGGCGACGAGGACGTCGACACCCACCGCCTCTTCGCGGCGAAGGTGCTCGGCTATCGCCTCCAGTCGCTCTCGCCTGCGCGCCACGAGGATCAGGTCGTAGCCGTCGTGCGCGAGCCGGTCGGCGAAGGCGGCCCCGATGCCGGATGATGCGCCCGTGATCAGCGCAGCGCGGCGAGGTTGCTCGCCAGCGCGCGCGGGCTGTGTTGCAGTTACGGGCTGGGCGGCGGGCGCCACGACCATCCTCCTGCTCCGGGGATGCCGGCCTCCGGAGTGTAGCTCGCGCTCGGGTGGCATCGCCCACGTGAGGTCCAGCCTGGCGATCTGGGCACGCCATCGTCAGTGGATCAGGTCCCCGATTCGAACATGTTCAGCGCTGCCTGACAGGTGCGCGGCGTCGTTCAGCCGCTCCAGCCGGCGGCCATACTTGGTCTCGATTAGCACCGTGATGCCCGTCGTGTGTGCCGAGAACCCGATCGGCTCCAGCGTCTCCGCGCTCAGCCGCAGCCACCGCCCGACGAGGCAAATCATCGTCCCGCCGTGCGTAATGACGACCGGCAAGCTCCCGTCCGCGGCGATCTCGTCGATGAACGCCCCCGCGCGATCGTTGAACTCGCGCGGCGTCTCCGCCCCCTCATACGCCCGCATGTCGAGCGGCACATTGATGTCCCACGTTTCCGGATAGCGAGCCGCCGCCTCTTCGATGGTCATGTTGGCCGCCGCGCCGTTGTTGTGCTCACGCAGCCGTTCATCGAAGGAGACAGGCGCCCGAAACGCGGCGCCGAGGTGCTCCGCCGTCTGCGCCGCCCGTTGGAGGTCGCTCGAGTACAGCGACACGCGATGGCCGGCCAGTTCCGCCGTCAGCCGGGCAGCCAGCACGCGGGCCTGCTCGTGTCCTGCCTCCGTAAGAGGCGTGTCGGTCCAGCCGCCCGTGAGCCTGAGCACGTGGTGCTCGGATTGCGCATGCCGCACGATGACGATCAGCCGCGGCGATGTCATGGGCGGCTACGCGCCTTCCCCATTGTGCACCGGCCCGGCGATGCCGTCCCGGCACAGCACCTCGATCTCATCCCATGAGTAGCCAGCTTCCAGCAGCACCTGCTCGGTGTGCTCGCCCAGGTGCGGTGCCAGCCGTTCGATGCGCATCGGCGTGCCGTCGAACGCGATCCCCGTCCCCACCAGCGGCACCGGGTCTCCGCCTTCCCGCGGGACGTCGTGAATGTACGCGTTCGCCTGCACCTGTGGATCCGACTCCAATTCGTCGTACGACTGCACCATCTGCGAGAACATCCCGATGCTGTTCAACCGATCCACCCACACGCGAGCGGGCGCCGTCGCGAACACCTCGTCCAGGATCGCGATCAGCTCCTTCGCGTGGTCGCCGATGCGCTTGCGGAAGGTGTTGAAGCGCTCGTCGGTCAGCAGGTCCGGACGGCCGATCTCCCGGCACACTTCGGACCACGCGCGCTCCAGCAACATGCCGATCACGAACCATTTGCCGTCGCTGCCCTTGTAGATCTTCCAGAACGGCCGTGACCCGCCGCGGTACTGCCGCCCGCGCAGCTGCCCCGTGAACAGGTAACTGGTGATGTCGAACGACTGCAGGGAGAGCTGGCTGCCCAGGAGTGACGTGTCCCATCGGCTCCCCTTGCCCGTGCGCTCCCGCGACGCGATGCCAGAAAGCACCGCGATCGTCGCGTGCAGCGCGCCCACCTGGTCCGCGATCGGAACCTGCGCCGGGATCGGCGGGTCGTCCGGCTCGCCGTTCGTGCTCGCGAACCCGCCGCGCCCCTGCGCCAGGAAGTCGAACGCGCCCAGGTCGGCGTCCGGTCCCTCGATTCCGTACCCCGATGCCATCACATACACGATGCGCGGGTTCACCGCCGCCACATCCGCGTAGTCCAGCCGCAGGTCGCGCATCGCCCGCGCCCGGAAGTTCGTGACGAACGCGTCCGCCGTCTCCGCCATCTTCAGCAGCGCATCGCGTCCGCGCGGCTGCTTCAGGTCCAGCGCGATCGACCGCTTGCCGCGATTGTGCGCTTCGAAGTACGCGCTCAGGCCGTTGCCGGGCGCCACCCACGCCCCGCGTCCCGGGTCGCCGTGCGTGCGCTCTTCGATCTTTATGACGTCAGCGCCCAGGTCGGCCAGCACGGCCGTCGCGTACGTCCCCTGCTGCCAGATTGTCAGGTCCAGGATGCGGATGCCTTCGAGCGGCTTGGGCATGCCGAGATTCTCGCGCCCCGCGCCGCGCATGTCCAATGTTTCCCCGATTGACGCCCGATCGGGCATCGCCTACAACAGATGCCGTGACGCCATCCCCGCTCGATTCCCCCGAGACCTACGATCGCCTCGACCCCTCCGGCCTGTACGGACGTATCGCCGGACTACCCGATCAGGTGCGGCAGGCATGGGATGCGGCGTCTGCGCTGGCCCTGCCGGAAGGGTACGCCGGCCTCCGGCGGGTAGCCGTGCTCGGCATGGGCGGCTCCGCCATTGGCGGCAGCCTGCTTCGCGCTCTCGCCATCGAGCTTGGTTCGGCGACGCCCGTGGAGGTCGTGCGTGGCTACCGGCTCCCGGGACACATAGACCAGCGAACGCTCGCCATCGCCTCCTCAGCCAGCGGCAACACGGAAGAAGTGCTCTCGCTGGCACAACAGGCGCTCGACCGCGGCGCCCGCACGATGGCCATCACCACCGGCGGCCGCCTGCTCGACCTCGCGCGTCAGCACGACCTCCCCGCCATCGTCTACGAATGGCAGGGCGAGCCCCGGTCCGCGCTCGGCTGGAGCTTCGCCACCCTCCTCGCGATCACGGGCCGTCTCGGCCTGCTGCCCGACGTGTCACCCGGCCTTGCGGGCGCTCTGGGCCACATGCGTGCGCTGGTCGAGGCTGCCGGCCAGGACGTCCCCGAGGCGTCCAACCCGGCGAAGCAGCTCGCACGCCGGCTCAACGGCAAGCTCCCGGTGATCGTCGGCGCCGACGCGCTCGCCCCCGTCGCCTACCGCTGGGTTACGCAGACCAACGAGAACGCGAAGTCGTGGGGCGTGGCGCTGGAGCTGCCGGAGATGAACCACAACGCCCCACTTGGCTACGGCGCGCCAGTCGCGCTGCTGCCGTTGCTCCACGTCGTGCTACTGCGCCAGCAGTCCGTGCACCCCCGGATCGCCCGCCGCATCGATCTCACGCCCGACCAGCTCACGGCTGCCGGCGTTGCAGTGGAGGTGCTCGACGTGCCGGGCGCCTCCGCGCTCGAAGAGGTGCTGTGGGGGGTCCAGTTCGGCGACTTCGCCAGCTACTACCTGGGCCTGCTCAACGGCGCCGACCCGTCCGAGGTCCGCGCCCTCGACTGGCTCAAAGATCGAATGTCCCGCGGCTGAAGTTCACGAATCTGGCCGTCTGTTGTCTGTGGTCTGCTGTCTGTCGTCGCTCAGCCGCCGCCCGCCGTTCCTGTCTCCGTGGTCCGTTGCAGCGTCGTGAAGTCGTAGTCCGTCCCCAGGATCACCACGAGCGATGCGCCGGCCTCCCGCATGGCGGCTGCCTCCGCGGCCGTCGCGGGCCGGTAGTTCACGTCGGGAATGCCCAGCCAGTTCGCGAGCTGGTAGCCGCTGCGGTCGTGTGAGCCGTCGATGTCGACGACCTCCGAGCGTTCATGTGTGAGTCCGTCGCTGGCGTTTGTGGTCTGCACGTCGAGCTGCTGCCAGCCCTTCCCGATGATGTACGAGGCGACGCTCGACGCCAGGCCGTCGATCCCCGCACCGTTCTGGATCTGCACCACCACCGGCAGCGGCGTCGGCGCCACCCCCGGGTCGATGGTGATGGGGCCTGCGCTGAAGATCGCCTTCACAAGCTCCGCGATCGCATCCGGATCGCCGACCAGCACCTGCGCGCCCTGTGCGGTGGTATAGGGCGCGACGACGGAACCGAGCGAGAAGGCGATGAGGTTGTCTTTCGTCTGGTTTGCCAGGTCGGCGTAGCCTAAGACGAGCGCGTCGTTGATATCTGTCTCGATCGTCTCGCTGTATTTGTCGTAGAGCTTGCCCGGGTCTTGCTTGAACAGGTTCAGCGACTTGGCCTTGTCGATCGCCGCGAAGATCACGCGCTGCTGTCGCTGGATGCGGTCCAGGTCGTCGCTGCTGAAGCGGATGCGCGAGTACGCCAGCGCCGTCACGCCATCCATCTCCTGCGCGCCCGGGTAGAAGTGCTGCGGTAGGTAGTCGCCCGGCAGCTCCGTCTCGGAGTAGTACGGGTCGTACACTTCCTCCGGCACATCGACCTCGATGCCGCCGAGCGCGTCGATGAACGCCTCGAAGCCCTGGAAGTCGATGATCACGTACTTGTCGATCTCGATGCTGAACGGCTCGTTCTCCAGTACCTGCTTCATCAGCCCGATGCCGCCGCCCGGGTAGTCGTTAGACTCCCCCTGCACGTACACCGTGTTGACCCGGTCCTGATAGCTGCCGCTTCCGTCCCTGAACGGGATGTCCACCATCAAGTCGCGCGGGATGCCGAGGATGGCGGCGGAGTCCGTCTTCGGGTCCACCCGCAGCACGAATAGCGTGTCGCTGCGAGTTGGCTCCTGCCCCTCGCTCGGCCGCCGGTCCAGGCCCAGGACCAGGATGTTGATGGGGTCGTTACCCCCGCTCGTTCCCTTGTTGTCGGGCCCCGGGAGGAACCCAACCGGGCCCGGTAGCGTGATCTGCCGTCCGGGGAAGAACACATTGTCGATCCGCGTGACAATGACGAGCGCCAGGTACGCCGATGCCAGCGCGAACAGCACGATCGCGATGGCGATGATGGCTCGTTGGCTGTGCGTCGTCGACGAAGAGGACGTTCGGGGGTTCGCAGTCACTGGATTCGAGCGTATCGGCCACGGATCAGCCATGTCAAGTCTGAAAAGGGCCTGGGACCGCGCGTTGACACTGGCCTAAGGCGCACATATGATCCGCAAGCCCTCCGTAACAGGCGCGGATGGCGTCCCATCGCGAGGTGGGTCCCGGCGAAGCAGGAGAGCTCGATGCCCCTTACCCCGGTCGAAGAGGCCGTGAAGAAGAACTGCCAGGCAGTCGTCGCCGGTGACCTCGCGAACATCATGGGTGATCTCACCGCGGATGCGCTGGCCAACCTCATCGCCAACGCGCGCAGCGGCCCGGGGACGCCGGCCGCCCTCACCGGCTTCAGCATCGAGAGCCACGAGGAGAGCGGCGGTGACCACTTGTTCACCGTGAGGTTCGCCGGGGACCAGGACTTCACGACGGTCGCCACATGGCGCGACGTGGGCGGCACGTGGAAGATCGCCGACCTGAAGATCGACCAGTCCGCAGGAGGAAACCGGTTATCGGAGATGCTGCGCGTCGTGCGCGAGCTATATTGATCCAACTCTATGTGGACAGAAATGCAGGGCTGCCCGCACGCTATCGAGTCGAAGGGTCGCCGAAGTGAGACGCAGACCCGCTCAAACAGTCCCGTGAACAGCAGTCCCCGTTGGCAACACTGGAAGGAGCAAGTATGGACGCCAAAGAATTCATGCAGCTGCACGCCGACAACGCCACCGCCGGCAAGATCCCCGACGTCATGAAGGACCTCACACCCGACGCCCTCCAGCAGGTGATGCCCCTCATGGCCGGCGGCCCCAACCCCATCAAGTCCAACAGCGTCGTCGCGAAGGGCCAGGACGGCGACGACTTCATCTTCGACGTCACCTACTCCGGCGATGACGGCAAGTCCATCTCCATGCGCGAGTGGGTCCGCCAGATCGAAGGCACCTGGAAGATCGCGAAACTCGCCAAGCCCGACTAGGAACACCAACGGTCCGTACGGACAGGTCTTAAGACCTGTCCTCTGCCACGAAGGAGTTACCGGCAGGTATTTGAAGAGTCGCCGAACGCGAAGGACCTGTCGTAAGCCCAGCCCAGCAAACAAGGAGAGCACACCAATGGCAACGATCGATGAAGCAGTAGCCGGCTACGTCGCCGCCATCCGCTCGATGGACATCGGCACGCTCATGGCCACCCTCACGCCAGACGCGCTCGGCAAGGCGATGGCGCAGATGGGCTCCAGTCCGCCACCCACGAACGTCCAGGACATTAAGACCGAGAAGATCAGCGAAGAAAACGGCGAGTTCGTCTACCATCTGCTCGTCGAAGCCGACGGCGGCGGCGCCACGATGATGACCCGCTGGAAGGAGATCGACGGCGCCTGGAAGGTCACCGACCTCGGAACGGTGTGAGCCAGGGACAGCGGTTCACAGATAACACAGGAGGCCGCGCACCGCGCGGCCTCCATGATGCTGCCACTAACCACTAACCACTAACCACCACCACCTACCCGTGTGCCGCTGCCTCGCGCGCCTTCTGCGCCTCCGAGATCACCCTCTGCGCGATGTGCTGCGGCACCTCTTCGTAATGGTGGAACTGCATCTCGAAGGTGCCGCGTCCCTGCGTAATCGACCGCAGGTCCGTCGCGTACCGCAGCACTTCCGCCAGCGGCGCCTCGGCGTCGATGACCGTCATCCCGCCGTCGTCGGGCGTCATGCCGTGGACCTTCGCCCGCTTACCGTTCAGGTCGCTCATCACGTCGCCGGTGTTCGACTCTGGCACGTGGATCTTCAACTCGTAGATCGGCTCAAGCAGCACCGGGTTCGCCTTCAGCGCGCCCTGCTTCAGCGCTTGCGATCCCGCCAGCTTGAACGCCATCTCCGACGAGTCGACCGGGTGCTCCTTCCCGTCGAACAGCGTCACCTTCACATCGACCATCGGGCAGTGGGCCAGCGCCCCTTCGTGCATCGCTTCCACGACGCCCTTCTCGACGGCCGGGATGAAGTTCCGTGGCACCGAGCCGCCCACGACCGCGTCCACGAACTGAAATCCGCCGCCCTTGTTCGGCTCCACCTTGATGCTCACCCGAGCGTACTGGCCGTGCCCGCCCGTCTGCTTCTTGTGGATGTACTCCGATTCCACGTAGGCCGTGATGGTCTCGCGATAGGGCACGCGCGGGGCGTGCAGATCCACCTCCACGCCGAACTTCCGCTTCATACGCTCGGCGGCCACGTCGACGTGTGTCTCCCCCATGCCGGAGATGATCGTCTCGCCGGTGTACTCGTCGCGGTGGACCAGGAGCGTGGGGTCCTCTTCGGCGATGCGGTGCAACGAGGGACCCAGCTTCTCGACGTCCGCCTTTCCCTTCGGCGTGACCGCCACGTTGAACGGCGGCCGCGGAAACGCCAGCTCCGGCAGCGTGACCTGGTGCTCCTTCGTGCACAGCGTGTCGCCCGTCACAGTCTGCGCCAGCTTTGCGACGGCGCCGATGTCGCCTGCGACCAGCGCCGGCACGTGTTCCTGTGTCTTGCCCTTCACCACGCTGAGCTGGCCCAGCCGCTCGTCGGCGTTCCGGTTCGCATTCCAGACGTGCGTGTCCGCCTTCAGCGTGCCTGAGACCACGCGCAGGTACGTCAGCCGTCCCACGAACGGGTCGGCCGACGTCTTGAACACGAACGCGGCCAGCAGGCCGCTCGCGTCAGCCTTCAGTTGCTCCTCACCGCCGTTGTTCTTCGCGGTCTGCGGCGCCATCTCCGCCGGTGAGGGGCAGTCCGCCACCAGGGCGTCCAGGAACTTCGAGATGCCGATGTTCTTCGCCGCGGAGCCCGCGAACACCGGGTACACCAGGCCGGCCGCCATGCCCTTCTTCAGCGCCGCGGTGATCTCTTCCTCCGATATCTCCTCGCCCTCTAGGTACTTGCTCAGCAGGTCGTCGTCCGCCTCGGCCGCCGCCTCGATCAGCTGCTCCCGGGCCGAGGCCACTGCCGCCGCCATGTCGCCCGGCACCTCGGCAGCCGCGCCCTTGTCGCCGGTGTACGCCTTGTTCTCGGCCACGTTCACCACGCCCGTGAAGCCGTCCTGCGAGCCGATCGGCAACATCAGGGGCGCGATGGCCTTCCCGAACTTCGCCTGCAGCTGCGAGACCGCCTGCTCGAAGTTCGCGTTCTCCCGGTCCATCCGGTTCACGAAGAACACCCGCGGCAGCTTCGCCCGCTCAGCGTGCATCCACGCCATCTCCGTCCCCACCTGCACCCCGGACACCGCGTCCACCACAATTGCCCCGAAGTCTGCCGCCCGGATGCCGCTCTTCACCTCGCCCACGAAGTCGGCGTAGCCAGGTGTGTCGATGATGTTGATCTTGTGGGCCGCCCACTCGCAGGGGATCAGCGCCAGGCTGAGGCTGATCTTCCGCTTCACCTCGTCCGGCTCGAAGTCCGAGGCCGTTGAGCCGTCGTCCACCTTGCCCAGCCGCGAGACGCCGCCCGAGGAGAAGAGCGCCGCCTCTGCCAGCGACGTCTTCCCGGTGCCACCGTGGCCAAGCAGGACGACGTTGCGGATCTGTTCGGTTCTGTACTCTTTCATGCCCCGTGCACTCTCCTGGTGGTGACTTCCCTCTCGCTCCCCGGATGATGCGTTGCCCGCGTGGGTCAGGATCATATCAGGGGCATCCGCGGCGCAACAGGGAATTACGGCACGCTGACACGGTGACCTTCGCTTGAGAACTCTCGCCTTCGGTAGTACGATAGCCGCGTGCTCAAAAGGCTGGCCGCTCCCGCCCTCATCACGCTCGCGTGCGCGGTGACCGGCGGCCTTCCGCTACCAGAGCGTGTTCTGGCTCAATGACCCTGATCTCACAGGTGACGTCGTCTACGCCAACGATCTCGGCGCGCGCAACCCGGAGCTGTTTGCCCTCGACCCCTGCCGCAACCTCTACTACGCCACCTACGACCCACCCGCGATCACGCCCGCCGGCAGGACGCCAGGTTGTTAGCCACTCGGTCGTTGGTCACCGCCTATACTCAGCTGCGCGTGAGCGAGATGAGGGAAGGCGGCGCGTTGTGAACAACAAGGGCGGCCAGCACGGCCGCATGTCGCGTCATCCCTCGATGAGCAGTCAGCCGACAACTGAGAACTGACGACCGCCGGCCGACGCCTGGCCCTCACACGGTCGCGGTCTCCGGTATCTCGATCCACTCCCCGGCCCACACCGAGATCGCGTCCACCACGGCCGCCAGGGCGTGTCCCTTCTCGGTCAGCCGGTACTCGATCCGCACGGGCGTCGAAGGCGTCACCTGCCGCTCGACGATCCCCTCGCCCTCCAGCTCCTTCAGTCGCTCCGAGAGCATGCGATCGCTCAGGCCCGGCACCGCCTGCGTGATGTCGCTGAACCGTGTGATGTCCGCCAACAGCGCCCGGATGATCGCGCCAGTCCAGCGCGCGCCGATCAGCTCGACGGCGCGGTGAAAGTACGGACAGAACGCGGACTCGAAATGCGGCGTCTCCACATGGGCATCTTACCCGACGTAAGGCCCTTGACAACAGTAAGGTTACCCTCATATAGTGACTTACGAACGGTAATTCAGATTCGCGGCACGGCAGAGGCCGGGCCGCACCAGAAAGGCAAAGCCCCATGACCGCTATCGCCCCAGCCTCGACCACCGTCCCGTCCGCCACCGGCACCTGGGCCATCGACCCGGCCCACGCCACCGTCGAGTTTGCCGTCAAGCACATGATGGTCTCCACCGTGAAGGGCCGCTTTCGCAGCGTCTTCGGCACCGTCGAGGTGAACGGCGACCCGGCTCTGACGAATGTCGTGGCCGCCGCCGACGTCGCCAGCATCGACACCGGGGTCGACCAGCGTGACGAGCACCTTCGCTCGGACGACTTCTTCAACGCCGAGAAGTTCCCGCAGCTGACCTTCCGCAGCACGAAGATCGAGCCCGATGGCGACAACTGGAAGATGACCGGCGATCTCACCATCCGCGACGTCACCCGCCCCGTCACGTTCGACGTCGAGTTTGAGGGCCGTGTCCTCGACCCCTGGGGCAAGGACCGCGCGGGTTTCACGGCCTCCGCGAAGATCAACCGCAAGGACTTCGGCGTAAACTGGAACGGCCTCATCGAAGCCGGCGGCGTCGTTGTCAGCGACGCCGTGAAGATCACGCTGAATATCGAAGTCGTGAGGCAGGACTAGAAACCGCGCCGCCCACGGCGGCGCGCAGGAGGTGCCCGGTGCCAAACGTAGCCCGTCTCAACCACGCCGTCCTCTACGTCTCTGACGTCCAGCGCTCGCTCGACTTCTACCAGAAGGCGTTCGGGTTCGAGGTGGTGGACCGCCTGGGCAACGAAGCCGTCTTCCTGCGTGCCGCCGGCGGGGAGAATCACCACGACCTCGCCCTGATGTCCGTGGGCGCCGCCGCTCCCCGGCCGCCGCGCGGCTCCGTCGGTCTCTACCACCTGGCCTGGGAGGTCAGCACCATCGAGGAGCTCGTCGAAATGACCGAGCTCCTCGCCGAGATGGACGCACTCGTTGGCATGTCCGACCACGGCGTCTCGAAGTCGCTCTACGCCCACGACCCCGACGGCATCGAGTTCGAGGTCATGTGGCGCGTTCCGCGCGAGCACTGGGGCGAGTACGAACACCGAGCCGTCGTCCAGCCCCTCGACCTCCAGCGTGAACTCCAGCGCTTCGGCTCCGCCGCACGCACGTGATCTCGCGGGCGCACGATCCCGTTTCCGCCCGATACGGACGACTGAGCCGGTCGTGCAGACGTCGGCGTCTGTCTCCGCATGGCCAGGACCGGCGAAAGCACCAGCGACCAGCGCGACCAGCGACCAGCGCTAGCGGTTCCCTGGCCACGCCGCGATCGTGCCGTCATGCCACTCCGGGTCGGCCGTCAGGAGGGCCCGCATCTTCTGGTATTCCTTGTCCTGCTCCGGGCTGCTCGCGTTCTTCCTGTACGAAGCCTCGTCGTCGAACACGGCCACGCCCCACACCTCGTCGCCACCGGTGTCATACAGGTACGCCGCCTTCATCCCGGCTGGAGTGCGGCTCTCGTCCATCATCACCCGCGTCAGCTCGTCCTTCTTCCCCGCCTGTACCTTCATCCGAAACACGCTCCCGAACATGACTGGCTCCTTTCTTGCCCTCTTCTAACTGACATCCGAGTCCTTGATAGCCCGTTACTTCCACGCGGGCGGAAGGTTCGGGGCGGTTGGTTGTGCCCGCTCCTGGCTACCGGCGACGCTCCCCGGCTGGTCCGCGTCCGGTTGAATCCCGAACGTAGCGGCCCCTACCAGCGGGGTTCTTCGCCCAGGATGCCGAGTGCCGTCTTGCCGACGATTTCGTGCACCAGGCCCGAGTTTGCCGGGTGGAATCCGCCACATCGAACATCGCGATAGAGGCGCTCCAGTTCGTTCGACTTGAACATTCCCGTGCCGCCCGACAGGTCCATCGCGATGTCCACGACCTTTTTCGCCCCCTCCACCGCGTGGTACTTCGTGCTGACCAGCTTCGATGGCCACTCGCCGCCGTGGTCCACGCCGTTCGACCAGTCCTCGGCGATCCGGTCGATGTGAGCCTCGATCGCGTCCAGATGAAGGTTCATCTCGGCGACCGCATACTGGGCCATCGGGTTGTACGCCATCGCCCTGCCACCCATAGCGACCGATGTCTTCTTCTTCAGGCTGGCGACCGCCAGGTCGCGCGCCCTCAGCGCGATCGCGTAGTAGATGTTGCCGAACGTGGGTTCGGCCCAGCCGAAGACCCCCAGCACGAACATGTCGGCGCCCGCGAGCCCGGCGGGCACTACGTGAACATAGCGGTCGGGTACGAAGGCGCCGTCGATGATCGTGTCGTCGCTGCGGGTCGCCCGCATGCCCAGCACGTCCCACGTCTCTTTGATCGTGTAGCCCTTCGTGTCGCGCGGCATGAAGCCGTGCACGATCTTCGGGTTCGCCGGATCCGACGCATCCAGCGCGTGAAACCCCAGCCGCGTCCACACGGGCGTCAGCGATCCGAAGATCTTGTGCGCGAAGATCTTGTAGCCGCCGTCAACCCGCTCCGCGCGCGCCGTGGACATCAGCACAGGAAAGTCGTTGCCCGATTCGCCGTGACCGGCGGCGAAGACCTCACCGGCCGCCGCTTCCTCCAGCACCCACTGCATGCTCTTGTCGCCCGAGCGGTACATATCGGCGCACAAGCCCACGAAGTAGAAGTGCATGTTGGTCGCCAGCGCCGTCGGCGCCGACCGGTACGCCAGCCGCCGCTGCTCGCGGCAGATCTGCGCGAGATTGAGCCCCTCCCCGCCGAACTCCTTCGGGACCGGCAGGAGGAGATAACCTACCTTGCGCAGGTCCTCGAAGTCCTCGCTGAAGAAGCGGTTCTCCTTGTCGTAGGTCGCCGCGCGCGATGCACAACGATCGAGCAGGTCTTCGGACAATCTCTCGTTAGTTGGTGTCAGCGTCGTCATGTCGTCCTCCTGAAATCAACACTCATTCTGGGTAACCGCATTCGATACGGACGCTCCGCGCGGCGTACGGCCGCCGGCCGCCGGCCCCACCGCCGACCAGCGACCAGCACTCAGCCCCTACTTCCGGCACACGTAGTAGGCGTTCATGATATCGCCTTCCACGGTTTTGATCACCACGTCCCTGAACCCCGCCTCGCCCAGCAGTTCCCGCGCCTTCTGCTCCCCCCACATCGTCCCCAGCCCCTCACCGCCCAGTGCCAGCGATACCGTCATGCAGTGGAAGGTCGAGATCGCGTAGAACGCCGGTGCCATCGGGTGGTCCATGTTCCCCGCGTGCGTGCTGTCCGCCGCGATGTCCGGCGTGCTCGCCAGGGAGCCAGTACGTGCCCTTTGCCCCGTCGTGCTCCACCACGCGCGCCGTCGTCATGTTCCCCAGCCACTCGCGAACGTATCGCTCGTTCAGCTCCGTTGCCGCCGCGATCTGCTCGCTCGTCGATGGCGGCATCGCCGCCATCCTGTCGAACAGCGCGGTCCGGTGGCCCACGCTCACCATGAGCGTTGTCAGTGCCCCGTTCAGCATCCCGATCATCTGCCCCGCAAACGCCTCTGTCTTCGCCTGGTCCAGTGTTTGTGTCGTCATGCTTTCGCTCCTTCAGGCTTGGTGCCGGTCATCGCTCCGGCCCTGCCCCCATCGTCCGATGTCACGATTGTGCATCAGGGCGCGGAAACGTTACACCCGTTGTCTGGGAGAAGTGCGGAGAACCGGATTCGCGCCCATGCGTTACGCCGGTCGCGCCTTCCAGTCCCGAAACGATGCCAGCAGCCGCTCCCGTGCCGCTGGTGCCACGTCCTCTTCGCGGAGCCGTCCCGCCAGCGCGATTGTCTTGCGCATCTGGTCCAGGTACGCCCCGCACCCGTCGCACGCCGCCAGGTGCTCTTCGAAACGGGCGCGGTCGTCCGGCGGCAGCGTCCCCTCCAGGTACTCCGTAACCAGCTCCACCAGCTGCCTGCAGCTCATCGCGCCACGTTGGCTCATCGCTCCGCCCCCACCAGATGCGATTCCAGCGCCCGGCGCACCTTCGAGCGCGCGCGGTGCAGCAGCACCCGTTGATTGGTGCCGCTCAGGCCCAGGAGGTTACACACCTCGTCCGCGCCGAACCCCTCGACGTCGCGCAGCGTGATCACTTGCCGCTGGCTGTCCGGCAGCCCCTCGATGGCAGCCTCGACCGCTGCCCGCGTCTCCGCCGAGATCGCGCGCTCCTCCGGCAGGTCCTCCCATCGTGCGGGCGCGCTCGACCAGTGCCCGCCGGCCAGCGGCATCCACGTCCGGTGGAGCCGGGACGCCTCCACCGCGGGTTCATCCCCCTCACCGTCGCCCAGCGACGAGAACGGCACGCTCCGCGACTCCTTCCGAAGACGCGACCGCATCACGTTCACCAGGATCCGGAACAGCCACGTCTTCAGCGACGAGCGCCCCTCGAACCGCGACAGGCTCTCCAGCAGCGCGATCCACGTGTCCTGCACGATCTCTTCGGCCAGCGCCGGATTGTGGACGTACGCCCGCGCCAGCCGCAGCAGGGCTGCATGGTGCCGGTCGATCAGCTCCGCGAACGCCGCCTCTTCCCCCGCCCGGAGCCGCTCCACCGCCCGCAGGTCGTCAGCCGGGGCGAAAACTGGCCCCGGTGCCTCGTCCGCTACTGGACCACTCTCGGCCGGGATCTCCGCTCCGTCCGTCATGACCCCGACTATAGCCCCGTGGCGCCTCCGCGTACACGCCCCGTGCATCCAACATCGTCCCATCTGTTGATAACCGCTCCCAGCGACCAGCGACTCGCCAGAACCAGCGACCAGCGACCAGCGACGCCTTGACATCGCCAGTACATTCGTGCGAAACTTCCGTTCGCCTACGGCTGCCCACAAGCCGAAGCCGCAAGCCCACCCGGGTGGGAAGATAGGTTCAGTTTCACTGGCGCGGGTTGACCTGTTACTCTTCACCCCGGCGCCTCTGCCAAAGTAGGATCAGCAGCGACGGCGCCCGGCCCTGTCTGCGTCCTCGGCCTCAGCCACCACACCAGTCGCAGACATCAAGCCGGGCGGCGTCCTTTTGTGGGACGGATCCCGTCCCACGTACGAGGAAAGAACCATGAAGGTCGTATTCATCGAGGACGTCGCCGGCACGGCGAAGATCGGCGATATCAAGGACGTGAAGCCCGGCTTCGCGCGCAACTACCTCCTGCCCCGCCGGCTCGCTATGCCGGCCAGCCCGTCTGTCGTGAAGGCGGCCGAACTCCGCGCCGCTCGCGAGGCACGCCTCCAGGAGGCCCGCGACAACGAGGCCCGCACCCTCGCCGAGAAGCTAGAGGGCGTCGCCTACACCATCACGGCGAAGGCCGGCTCCACCGGCAAGCTCTTCGGCTCGGTCGGCACCGGCGATATCGCCGAGCGCGTCGCCGCCACCCTTGGCGCCGACTTCGACCGCCACAACGTCGGGCTAGCCGAGCCGCTCAAGGAGCTTGGCGACTACCCGGTCGTCGTGAAGCTCACGAAGAACGTCACCGCCACCGTTACCGTCAGCGTCGTCGGCGAAGACGGCACCACCGCCGCCGACATCAAGGCGAAGGCCGATGGCGGCAAGGCGAAGGCGAAGGCGGAAGTCACCGCGGCCGCCGAGGCCGCCGTCGAAACCGTCGAAGTCCCTGAGGAGACGGCCGAGGCTGAGGACGGACCGGAAACCGAAGCCACCGGCGACGAAGCCTAGCCCTCGCGCACGCGAGCGCCTCCCTTCGTCGCCGCCGCACACCGCGCACGCATGCGCGGCCTACGTGAAGACGATGCAGGGAGGCGAAATGCACGCCGAAGGCCCCGCCGCAGGTTCCGCCGCAGCGCGAACCGAAGGCCCTGCCGCAGCACGGGCCGCACCGCGAACCGCAGGTTCCGCCGCAGCGCGAACCGAAGGCCCTGCCGCAGCACGGGCCGCACCGCGAACCGCAGGTTCCGCCGCAGCGCGAACCGAAGGCCCTGCCGCAGCACGGGCCGCACCGCGAGCCGAAGGTCCTGCCGCAGCACGGACCGAAGGTCCTGCCCCAGCACGAGCCGAAGGTTCCGCCGGAACCCCAATAGCAGCCGACTACGCCCTCACCCTGCGCGACGCCGAAACGGCGCTCGCCGCCGCGCGCACCGCCGACGACGTCCGCAACATCTGGAAGCAGTACAACCCCTCCCTCGGACACCGCACGCTCGGCCGCCTTCTGCTCGGTCGTCGGTCCGCCGAACTCCTCCGGAAGCACGACCCCGCCAAGGAATAGCCATGGTGATCCCGGAAACCGCATCAGCTGAGCACAAGCGAATGGATCACAGGCGGTCTCCCCTGCCTCAACAGAGCACCCGCCTCCGCACAGTAGTTCACGAAGTCGGCACGAAAGCCCGTCATCCAATCTCCAGCTTCGAGCCTCCAGCCTCCAGCCTCCAGATCCAACATCCAACATCGAACATCCAACATCCAGGACCTAACCCATGGTGACCGCCGACAAGCTCCCGCCGTTCGACATCAAAGCCGAAGAGGCCTGCATCGCCGCCGTCCTCATCGACCAGACGGCCATCGCCGACGTCGCCAAGATCCTGCAGCCCCAGGACTTCTACCGCGACCAGCACCGCTGGGCCTTCGAGGCCTGTCTCTCCCTCTGGGAGCGCGACGAGCACATCAACGAGGTCACCCTCGCCCACGAGCTCGGCCGCCGCGAGAAGCTCGACGACGTCGGCGGCCTCCCCTTTTTCGCCCGCATCACCACAGAACTCCCCACCGCCGTCGGCATCGAGCACTACGCAGAGATCGTCCGCCGCGACTCCGTCTACCGCCAGATGATCACTGCCGGCTCACAGATCGTGCAGCTCGCCTACGAGGGCGGCCCCGATCTCGATAGCGCCCTCCGCCGCGCCGAGGACATGCTGCTCGGCCTCGGCGGCAAGCGCCGCGCCAGCGACCTGCTGCCCCTCCACCACTACCTGGAGGAGTTCTGGTCCACGCCAGGCCCGTTCGAGGTCGGCTCCTCGCCCGAGGCCATGGGCCCCGTCCGCTCCGGTTTCATGGATCTCGATACGCTGCTCGGCGGCTTCCACGCCAAGGACCTCGTGGTCATAGCCGCCCGCCCCAGCGTCGGAAAGTCCGCGCTCCTGCTGAATCTCGCGCGCAACGCCGCCGTCGGCAGCCACGCCTGCGTCGCCGTCTTCTCGCTCGAGATGTCGGGCGAGTCGCTCGCCCAGCGCCTGCTCGCCGCCGAGTGCGGCGTCGATGGCTCGCGCATCCGCCTCGGTCAGATGAACGACCTCGAGCAGCGCCGCGCTTTCAACGCCTCTCAGGAGCTCAGCGGCCTCGACATCTTCATCGACAACACCTCCATGACCACCGTGCCCCAGATCCAGGCGAAACTCCGCCGCCTGGAACAGCTCTACCGCAAGGCCGACCTCGTCGTCATCGACTATCTGCAGCTCATGACCGCCGGCGGACGCTACCGCGACAACCGCGTCCAGGAGGTCAGCGAGATCTCTCGCGGCCTCAAGATGCTCGCCGTCGAGAACGAGGTCCCCGTCATCGCCGCCGCCCAGCTCTCCCGCGCGCCGGAGATGCGGCAACCCCACATCCCCATGCTCAGCGACCTCCGCGAGTCGGGCAGCATCGAGCAGGACGCCGACGTCGTCATGTTCATCTACCGCGAGGACATCTACGTCACCAAAGAAGAGTGGGAGATGCGCAATTTCGACCAGCCCTACCCCGAAGGCATCACCAAGCTCATCGTCGCCAAGCACCGCAACGGCCCCACCGGCGTCGTCCACATGCGCTTCCGCAACCACCTCTCCCGGTTCGAAGACCTGATGGTCCTCGAAGAGGAGATTGCGTGACAAGCTCTGCTATATCAACGAATCCGCTGGATCGCATCCTGTTCACAATTGGTCGCGGTGACTGCGCAGTCTTCATACCTGAACAAGATCAGTCTTGGGAAGGCGTCCGATGGCTCATGCCGAACATCGCTAGGCGACTCGCGGTTTCTCGCCGGCAGACGGTTTTGTACGTCTCCTTTTCACAGAGTCGCGATGACTTAATGAGGTCGATGCTCTATGCAGAGTCAGGGCTGACATGGCCGAGCACCTTCAAAGAGCACAAAGCATTCTCAGATGCTCTTCTCAGGCTCGAACAGGGCGGCATTCGCGTTATCGCGCTGAACTCTCTAACGACATTGAATGACCTGGAGACGATGATAAGCAACGCTTCGTCGAACGTGCCTGATTTCATCGTGATCGATGATGCTACTGGCATAGAGTGCCCCGAGTGCCACCACGACTGCTACGACTACATTGACCGAAGCGACCACGACGAGGCACACGACTACGCTCATCGACACGAGTCACACGCAAGAGTCGCGAACTGGTTAAAGACTGCGTCTCGCTCATTTCATACCCGCTTGGTAACGGGAATGCAGTCGAGGCACTCATACGAATTGGACCACTTCTACTGCGCGTCGGACGTGTACCTGAGTGTCAGTCGACCTGACGTGTCGGATACCCAGTTCGTGCTCACAGTCACCAAGAGTCGCCAACATCGGTCGGGGGATCGGATTGTCGCGGGGTTCGACGGAGCGACAACAGGTCTCTTGAAGCTGGAGGAACTGCTATGAATGCGGTGTTTCCGGGCTTCCCCTCCCGCGCCAGATCCACCCCCATCCCGGACGTCTTCTTCACCGACCTCCTCCCCCATCTTACGGAGCGCGGCGATCTCGCCGTCGTCCTCGGGGCGTTCCACGCCCTGGCCGGAAAGAAGGGCTTTCCACGTTACATAACAAGAGCGGACCTCAGCGCCGAGCCCGCCCTGGCGGCAGGTGCCGAAAACCGCAGCCTCCCGGCGGAGCTCCTTCGCGAAAACGCAAAACTGCCGTTCAATTCAGACTCTGCCCCCGCAGCCGCAGCCCCCGACATCATCACCCGCGGCCTCACCCGTGCGGTCGAGCTCGGCATCCTCCTCCCCCTCACCATCGAACGGGAAGGGGAGCCCCTCGACCTCTACTTCCTCAACGCCCCCGCCGACCGCCGCGGCCTCGAGGCCGTCCGCACCGGCACCGTCGATCTCGGCGCCGTCGTCCGCCAGCAACCCGCGTCGCCTCCTCGCTCGAACATCTTCACCCTGTACGAGTCTCTCGTCGGCACCCCCTCACCCCTCATCGCCGACGAGCTCTCCGAGGCCGAACGACTCTATCCGCCCGAGTGGCTCGAAGCCGCCTTCCGCGAGGCCGCCTCGCAGAACGCGCGCTCCTGGCGCTACGTCTCACGCATCCTTGAACGGTGGGCAATCGAAGGACCGGACCATGCGACGACTGAGCGAAGTGCTGCCGAAGACCGCTACTTCCGCGGAAAGTACGGAAAGATCCTCAAGCAGCGCCTCCAACCCTGACGCGCAGGAGGACGAACGCCCCCTGCCGAAGCAGGGCCCCCGCCCGTCGGGCGACGCGCCGCCGCTTGCCGTCGCCGATATCGGCGCCTGCCCCCACTGCCACGGCGCCCGCTTCGTGCGCCCCAGCGTGCCGCTCGACCACCCCGACTTCGGCCGCGCCGTCCCCTGCCGCTGCGCAACCGAACAGACCGAGCACGATCGCGCCGAGCGGCTCCTGCGCTACAGCAACATCGGCGCCCTCGCGCGTCTCACTTTCGCGAACCTCATCGCCCGCGGCCGCAGCCCCGACCCGCGCTCCCAGGAGATCTACCGCCGCTGCGTCGACGATGCCCGTGCTTTCGCCGAGGAGCCCGACGGTTGGCTCGTCCTCTCCGGCGCCAGCGGCTGCGGCAAAACCCACATCGCCGCCGCCGTCGTGAACCGCATCGTCGCGCGCGGCCAGCCCGCGCTCTTCATGGTCGTGCCCGACCTCCTCGACCACCTCCGCGCCGCCTACGAGCCCAACGCCGAGATCGGCTACGACGAGCTGTTCGAGCGCGTGCGCAACGCCCCCGTCCTCGTGCTCGACGACCTCGGTGCGCAGTCCGCCACGCCCTGGGCCCAGGAGAAGCTGTTTCAGCTCATCAACCACCGCTTCAACACCCGCCTCCCGACCATCGTCACCACCAACCTCCCGCCCGACCAGGTCGACGACCGCCTCCGCACCCGCCTGATGGACGCCGCCACCGCCCGCGTCTACGTCCTCGAGCAGCGCCGCCACGGCGAGCTCCGTTCGCTCGACGTCCTCGACCACCCGCTCATTCGCGAGATGACGTTCGAGCGCTTCGACGTCCGCGGCGCCCATCTCTCCGCCGAGGATCGACGCTACGTCGAGAACGCATACCGCCAGGCCATCTCCTTCGCCGAGCACCCCGATGGCTGGCTGCTGTTTATGGGCCCGCACGGCGCCGGCAAGACCCACCTCGCCGCCGCCATCGCCAACTACCGCCAGGCCCGCGGCGAGCCCGTCGTCTTCATGAAGGTGCCCAAGCTGCTCGAGTTCCTCCGGCGCCGCTTCGGCGACGACTCCACCAGCTCGTACGAGGCCTTCGAGGAGATGGAGAACACCCCGCTGCTCATCCTCGACGACCTCGACTCGCAGACCTCCATCGCCTGGGTCCGCGACCGCCTCTTCCAGCTCCTCGACCACCGCCACACCGCTCGCCTCCCCACCGTCGTCACCACCGCGCTGTCCCTCGACGACCTCGGCGAGCGCCTCGCCTCCCGCTTCGTCGACCACGCCGTCTGCAGCGTCCTCGTCCTCGGCGAACCCCAACGCCACCCGACCGCGCCCCCGCGTCGTGGCCGCAAGAAGGGCTGACGGTAGGAGCGCAGCCTGGCCCGATCGTTTCGACTAACGAAGACCCACCATGCGGGCTGTGCATGCCGCGACCGCCACCAGTACCCGCGGAGCTTCAGGTCCGCCGAATGTGGTACCGCGCACACCACACCCCGATCCGGGCAGTGCCGCAATTACGACCAGCGCTCCCATATCGCTGCGCGCATCGTGATCCCCGCCAGTACCCGGCGGAGCTTTTCACAGAGTCGCCGCAGGAGCTTCAGCTCCGCCGAATGTGGTAGCGCGCGCGTCACCCCGATCCGGTGCTACCACCACCAACGCCCGATTCCTACACTCATCGAGAAGAGGGGAGCATCCACATGACCACCCGCGCACTCGTCCTTGGCGGCGGCGGCCCCGTCGGCGTCGCCTGGGAAACCGCCATCCTCGCCGGCCTCCTCGACAGCGGCCTCGACGTCCGCGACGCCGATCTCGTGATCGGCACCTCCGCCGGCTCCGTCGTCGGCGCCTCCATCGCCCACGGCCGCGACCCTCGCATCCCGCCCGACGCGAGCACGCGCCGCCCCGTCCGGAACCTCATGCCCGGCGACCCCGCCGCCGTGGCCGACGTCTTCCGCCTCTGGGGCTCCTTCGACGAGATGACGCCTGAGCATTGCGCCCAGGTCGGCGCCCTCGCCCTCAGCGCTCCCACGGCCTCACAGGATGAATGGCTCGCCGGCTTTCTCGACGACGGCTCCGGCTGGCCCGCGAAGCCCCTCCTCATCTGCGCCGTCGACTGCCAGTCCGGCGAGCTCCGCGTCTTCTCGAGGGACGACGGCGTCCCCATCAACGTCGCCTGCGCCGCCTCATGCGCGGTCCCCGGCCTCTTCCCGCCCGTCGAGATCGATGGCCATCGTTACACGGACGGCGGCGTCCGCTCCTGGACCTCCGCCGACCTCGCCCTCCGCATCAAGGCCGATCGCGCGCTCATCGTCGCCCCCGCCGGCGTCGAGGGCGCACCCGGCGTCCGCGGCCTCGCCGCCAGACAGGTCGTCCGCGAGACCAAGCAGCTCGAGGCCGCCGGCGTCAGCGTGCAGCTCGTGACCTTCGACGCAGCCGCACAGGCCGCCGGCCAGAACCTCATGGACCCCACCTCCATCCCCGCCGTCACCGAAGCCGCCCTCGCCCACGCCCGCCGCATCGCCTCCGATTTGATCGTCTGGTGGGAGACTGGCTAAGACCTAACCCATCCGTTTCATCTGTTTCATCTGCGGACTCGTCCCCCCCATCGACCAGCGATCAGCGACCCCAAACTGATCACTGAAAACTGAAGACTGTAAACTCCCTACATATGCCCGGTGAAACCATCCCCTGCGGCAACGGCATGACCGACGAAGTGCGCGAGGCGCTCCGTTCGGTGCTGCACGCCATCATCCCCTCCATGTTCAAGTCCCAGCAGCCCTGGGCCCTGATGGGCAGCACCGCCTCCGTCCTCCAGGGCATCCCCGACTACACCCGCCCGACATCGACATCACCACGACCATGGAGGGCGCCTACATCATGGAGGGCGCTATCGGCCACATCGGCGCCGTCATCCGCTCGGTCAGCTTCAGTGTGCGCGAGCCTTACGCCAGCTACTTCGGTATCTTCGAGGTTCAGGGCGTGAAGGTCGAAGTCATGGGAGACCTCATCATCAAGTACCGCGACGGCGTCATCGACGTGAAGGACCACTGGTCTCGCTGGAGCGACAAGGTGCGCGTCCTCCACTTCGAGAAGATGCATGTCCCTGTCATCCCTCTCGAGTGGCAGCTCGTCGCAAACATGCTCCTGGAGCGCCCTGAGCGCACCAGCGGCATCTCGAACCTCCTCCTCCAGCACGGCTTCGACCGTCCGTACCTCGACGCCCTCCTCGCCGATCGCCAGCTCGGCTCTCGCACCATCGCCGGCGTCCGGGAGGTGCTGCGCCTTGACTGACCGCACGTCTCTAGATCCAGCTCGCGACGCCCGCGCGCTGGACGCGCCCGGGAGAGTGGAGCCCGATGTCTATACGGACGACTACTATCTGACCAACTGCCACGGGTACGAGGACTTCGTCATCAGTGGCGGCCGCAAGGTCGGCCCTCGCTTCGTGAAGGCGCTCTCGCTGGCCGGCGAGCTGCGCGGCAAGCGCGTCCTCGACGTCGGCTGTGGCCGCGGCGAGCTCGTGATCCAGTCTGCCATGCGCGGCGCCGACGCCTGGGGCATCGACTACGCCCAGGCGGCCGTCGATATCGCTGAGAAGGCGCTCGGCACCCTCGACGACCCTGCCCTCCGCGAGCGCGCGCACGTCCGCCAGATGGACGTGAAGGCGCTGCAGTTCGACGACGCCTTCTTCGACGCCGTCTTCATGATGGACGTCGTCGAGCATCTCTATCCGCACGAGCTCTCCGCGGCGTTCGACGAGCTGCATCGCACCATCCGCCCGGGCGGCCTCCTCGTCATCCACACCTCCCCCAACAAGATCTTCGAGAGCGTCGTCTACCCGAACTACAGCCGCCGCATCAACCAGGCCGCCCTAAAGATCAGCGGCTGGCTCGGCGTGCGCGACGGCCTCTTCAACGACACCATGCTCCCCACCGGCCGCGAGTTCCCACATGACACGTACGAGCGCGAGATGCACATCAACGAGCACTCCGCCCCCAGGCTACGCGCCGATGTCGAGCGCCACGGCTTCCGTGCCCGCACGACCGAGTTCTGGGAGCCGCCGTCGAAGGGCAGCTACTTCGAGTCCCGCCGACTCAACGTCGAGCTGGCGGTCCTCGACCTCCTCCGCTTCCTCCGCCCTCTCAGCCACTACCCGCCGCTCAACCGCCTCTTCTGCAACCACATCTGGATGACCGCCGAGCGCCTGCGATGAGCAACGAGCTCGCCGGCCGCAACGCCCTCGTCCTCGGCGTCGAGCGCCCCGCCGGACGCAAAGCCGCCGTCGCACTCGCCGAGGCCTGGGCCGATGTCGCCGTCGTCACGCTGACGGAGGAGACGCAAGCCGAGTTCGCGGCCAACAGCACCGCCAACGAGTTCTGGGCGCTCGGCCGAAGAGGCATCGCCCTTACCACCGACGGCCGCGAGGGCACCGTCGCCGAGGCCATCGCCGATGCCACCGCCGAGCTGGGCCCCATCAGCATCCTTGTCTGGCACGCCACGCACTCGATCGCGAAGATCACCGGCCTCCGCTCCGACCCCGCCGTCATCGTCCTCCTCGCCGAGGACGAGGCCGTCGCCGGCAATCGCGCCCTCCTCGACTGGACCCGCGACCTCGCCGACGCCGGCCTCCGCGCCAACGCCCTCATCACCTCCCCTGCCCTCGCCGAAGCCATCGGCCCCGTCCTGAAACAACACCAACCACCGCAACCCCTCGACCTCGGTCAGTCGGTCGTGTACTTGGCGTCCGACGCAAGCGCCGCCATCGAATGCGCCGCTGTCGTCGCATCGACGCCGTAGCAAACAGGCCGTAGCGCCGGCGTACCAGCCCGCGCGACATCCACCACAAAGAGGATGCGGTGAGAAGTGCACCGTACCCGTACGGACAGGTCTTCAGACCTGTCCCGCGTCGTTTCACGATCACATTGCTAGTTGAGACAGTAGCCGCGGAGCTACCACTCCTCCCGGTGTAGCATGCGGCGATCCCGTGCCGCATCAAACGTTGGCCGTCACACCCTCAAGCGCCCGCCCTAACCCCGCCGCGTACGCGTTCCGTAGCTCGTTCAGACGCAAATCGATGCCGCCGATCCGAAGGCGCTCGCCTCCGACCACGCCGGCTAGGCTGATGTGCATGAGTGATGAGTTTGCGAGGGCTAGGAGGTCGGTCCAGGCAACGCTTGTGCAGGACAGGATCACAAACGAATGCGACTCGCCGAAGAGATCTTCTGGTTCGAATGACGGATTACCTGCAAAGTCAGCCCCCCTCGAACCTGCGATGCAGCACTCGGCCAGCGCGGCGCAGAGTCCCCCTGACGATACGTCATGAGCCGACCGAATGAGGCCCCGAGACGACGCCTCAAGTAGGAAAGTCATAAGATTGCGTTCGGCATATTCATCAGCGACAGGCTTGCCGGCGACAACCCCGGTGGTGCGCTGCAAGACTTCGGATCCCGCGAACGCGGCGACTCCGATCTCGTGCCGCTCAATTGGAATCGCCCCTCGTTCTTCGGGATGCGTGATCAGGTCTTTGATGGGGGCAGGAGATAGGATCACGATGCGGTCACCATCATCCTGAAACCCCATCGGCACCACGCGGTCCACATCCTCAATAAGCCCCACCATCCCCACGACCGGCGTCGGCCAGATCGCCTCGCCGTTCGTCTCGTTGTACAGACTCACGTTCCCGCTGATCACCGGGATGCCCAGCGCCTTCGCCGCGTCCGCCATCCCCCGGATCGCTTCCTTCAGCTGGAAGTACACCTCCGGCTTCTCCGGGTTCCCGAAGTTCAGGCAGTTCGTCATCCCGATCGGCCGCGCCCCCGTGCACGCGACGTTGCGCGCCGCTTCCGCCACCGCGATCGCCCCGCCCACGTACGGGTCCAGGTACGTGTACGCCGCGTTCCCGTCCGTCGCGATCGCCAGCGCCTTCTTCGTCCCCTTGATCCGGATCACTGCCGCGTCGCTGCCCGGCCCCACCACCGTGTTCGTCCCCACCTGGTGGTCGTACTGCCGCCACACCAGCCGCTTCGACGCGATCTCCGGCGAAGCCAGCAACTCGAGCAGCGTGTCGCTCACGATCGTCGCGCGCTCGCTGCCGTTGTAGGCGTCGTGTCCAACGTCGGGCAGCGACGTGAGATCGACCTGCTGCAACTCGGTAAGCCACTCCGGCTGCACAGCCTCACGCACGTACGTCGGCGCGTCCGTCAGCAGCTTCGCCGGGATCGCCGCCACCTCCACCGGGCCGTCGTGCACCCGCACCACCCCGTCGTCCGTCACCACGCCGATCGTCGCGCAGTGCAGCTCCCAGCGCTCGAACAGCTTCCGCACGTCCGGCTCGTGCTCGGGCCTGACGATCACGAGCATGCGCTCCTGAGACTCGCTCAGCATCACCTCGTATGGCGTCATGCCGGCCTCGCGGCGCGGCACCTTCGCCACGTCAATGATCAGCCCCGTCCCCGCCTTCGCCGCGCACTCCACGGTGCTGCTCGTCAGGCCCGCCGCGCCCAGGTCCTGCAGTCCGGCGACCCAACCGTGATGCTCCTCCGTCAGCTGCAGGCAGGCCTCCATCAGCAGCTTCTCAAGGAACGGATTCCCCACCTGCACCGCCGGCCGCCGTTCCTCCGACGACTCGTCGAGTTGCACGCTCGCGAACGTCGCCCCGTGGATCCCGTCGCGGCCCGTGTCCGCGCCCACCAGCAGCAACAGGTTCCCCGGCCCGTCGGCGCGCGCCTTCACCAGCTTGTCGATTTTCGCCACGCCCACGCACATCGCGTTCACCAGCGGGTTCCCGCTGTACGACGGCGAGAACGACACCTCGCCCCCCACCGTCGGGACACCCAGGCAGTTCCCGTATCCGCCGATGCCCGCCACCACGCCGTTGAACAGGTGCCGGTTCCGTGCCGCCACCTCCGGCGTCGTCTCCGGTAGGTAAGCGCGCAGCGGGACGCCCTGCGCTGGGTGCGGTGGCTCCGTCGGCTGCAACGGCCCGAACCGCAGCGAGTCCAGGATCGCCACCGGCCGCGCCCCCATCGCGAAGATGTCCCGCACGATGCCGCCCACGCCCGTCGCCGCCCCCTCGTACGGCTCGATCGCCGACGGGTGGTTGTGCGACTCGATCTTGAACGCCACACACAGCCCGTCGCCGATGTCGATGACGCCCGCGTTCTCCTCGCCAACCTTCGTCAGCACCCCCGGGCCCTCGGAGGGGAACATCTTCAGCAGCGGCCGGCTGTTCTTGTACCCGCAGTGCTCCGACCACATCGCCCCGAACATCCCCAGCTCGACCTCGTTCGGCTCGCGGTCCAGCAACGAGACAATACGGTCGTACTCCTCGCGAGTCAGTGAGAGCTGGTCAAGGGTCCGCTGGTCAGGGGGCACGAAGGCAGGATACCGGTCGCCGATTCTAGCCTCTAGCCCGAGGCGGCTCGGCGACCGCGGCCAGTTGGTTACCTAACGGAACGAGAACCGGATTTCACCCCCCATTGTGAAGTAGGTGAGGGCGCACACGGACGACGAGCGAGGGACGGCGAAGAAGATGGTCACGCGGTCGCTGCCGCCCGTCCAGTACACGTCGAAGCTGTCCCCCTCGTACTCCTCGACGCTATAGCGCTCGTTCTGGAACGCAACCCTATCGCAGTCTTCCAGCGAGAAAAATGCCGGCGTGAAGAATGTCGGCAGCCAGCCATCCTTCTCCGCCTCCACCTCAAACGAGGTTGCGAATGCTGTTTGCTCGGAATCCAGCAGCGTAATCCGCAGGCTCCCGGCCTTCGCGCTGGGACGCTCCCGCGCAATCGCGCCCGGGGCCAGTGATGTGTGGACGGTATCCGCACCGGAGAAAATGGACTGCAGCTGCACGGCATACAGGGCGACATATGCCGCAAAGAACGGCAGTCCGATGACACCTGACACCACCTCGTTTCCCGGCCGTGCATCGGCGTTGATGCTGTACGGCGGATACTCGTCGCGTAGCAGCGCCACATAGGCGAACTGCCGCAGATACCACCGCATGACTCCCACCGCGAACTTGTGAAGCCCTCGCGGGTATCTCCCCGTGAACAGGATCGCCCACCAGGCGATGAACGTGGTGAAGAAGAACGCCAGCTGGACGAAATAGAAGACAATGTAGTTCGGGATGATCGTGATGAAGCGGACGAACAGCCGGAACCGCGATTGTCGCTCGGCGCGCGATACATCAAGGCTCAGTGGGTACTCACCAAGCTCCCACGAAAACGGGGGATACTCGTCGCGCAGCAGCGCCGCATATGCGAACACGTTCGCCATCCATCGGAGCACGCCCGCGTTGAAGTCGAAAAACGCCTTCGGATATCGACCCGTAAAGAGGATCCCGAACCACGCAATCACCGTGAGGATTTCCAGCGGGATCAGCAGGAGATACGTGACGATAAGTTGCGGAATGACGAGGATGAGCCGGAAGAACGAGCTCAGCCGCGACAGGCGTTCCGGGTACGTGACGTCGAACGCGACCGGGTGCGGTGCCAGCCGGGGACTCGGCGGCGGTGTCAAGGCGAAGTCTTGCATCGTCTAGTCGAGGCTGAACGGCGGATACTGATCGTGCATGAAGAACGCGTACGTCGTGGCCCGCAGCGACCACCGCTGCACGCCGACCACAAACTTGAACGCCCCCTCCGGGTACGTCCCGCCCACCAGCACCATGATCCCGCCGTAGATCACCACGAAGCTCGCGATGAACCCCAGGATGCCGAGGATGATGAAGTGCGGGATCGCCAGGATCCATTTGTACAACGGCGCCCACCGCTGCAGGTTGTCGGGCGTGTCGATCTCCATGGTCACTGGATACTGCCCCGCGTCCATGGAAAACGGCGGGTACTCGTCCCGAAGCAGGTCGTAGTACGCCGTCGCGTTCGCCTGCCACCGCATGATCCCGTAGTTGAAGTTGAACAACCCTTCCGGGTATTTCCCCGTAAACAGGATCGCGAAGAACGCGACAAGCGACAGCGCTCCCCACACGTAGTTCAGTGCCCCGACGATGATGAGATGCGGGATCCCGAGGATCCATTTCACGAACGTCAGCTTCGACATCGACTCCGGGTACTGCACGTCGAACCGGACGGGAAACGAGGCGAGTTGACCTGCTGCCATCGTGGCTGCCATGGGAACCTCCTGCTCCTACGAATTCTGCGCCTACTCTGCGGCTTGCACCGTCCGCCTGTCAATAGGTGCGCGGCACATTCCGCGCTGGTAGAGTACGCCGGTGCGGCTCCAGCGCAATGACATAATCCTTATGGTCATCGGCGTCTTCCTTGGCGCCGCTGCCGCCGCCGGCTACGGCGCCTGGCGCGCGGTCAGCCGCGAGAGCATCTCTGCCACCGCCCGCTGGTCCGAGTTCGGCGAAGCCATCCTCTTCCCGGGCACCCTCATCATCGTCGCCATCGCCGCCACGGTCTGGCTCGGCTGGAAGGCCAACATCGACGGATGAGGTGTAACCCCCGCCACCGAGCCAGTAAAGCGCGCGTGCAGGCTCCCCACTGAGCCACTGAGCCACTGAGCCAACTGAGCCACTGAGCCACTCACACTACGACCAGCGGCACCCGCACCTCGTCGGCCATCAGTCCGCCATGAAACCCGATCATCGGCGTCTCCACCGGAAGCGACACCGTGTTCGGCCGTAGCGCGATCCCAACGTAGTCGCCGAGCCGCCGCCTCGTCTCGTCGGACATCGGACCGGATCCGAACAGCCGCAGCTCGTCGGCCTCATCGATCGTCAGCAGCGCGAACTGCTCGCCGAAACGCTCCCGGAACATGCGCTCGAACTCCGCGTGCTTCCCCGGCGCCACGTGGAACGCAGGCGTCCGCGGCTCGCACGATGGCGGCACACGAAGTAGTCGCAGCAGCGGGTCGTCATCTCGCAGCTGCGTTTGCTGCCCCGCCGGAACGTCGATCTGTCCGTGGTCCGCCGTCAGCACGATGCGCGCACGTCCCTGCAGGCGCTCCGCCAGCATCTCGACACGCGACCGCACGAGTCGCAGCGCACGCCCCACCGCCTTCGAATCGATGCCATGCTCGTGTTCGGCCGTATCCACGAATGGCGCGTACAGGTACGTCAGCGTCGGTCCCGTCCCCCGCGCGATAAACGCGCACGCCGCCTCCACGCCCGCCCGCAGCGACGCATATCCGAAGCTGGGCGCGTCCCCCGACGAGTAGCGCGAGTACACGCTGCCGTCGATGCGTTTCGGCATCACGCGGAGTTGTGCGCGCGCCATCCGCGGTCCCAGCGCCGCGCCCGGGAATGCCACGTCGGGCGTCACGCCGTACATCGTGGCGTCCTTCTTCGAGAACCGCTCGACGAACGGGAGGATCGTCGCTGTAAGCCCGTACGTCGGCAGGTACGTCCACCACCCGGGCACCGCGTGCTCGGCCGGCCATAGCCCCGTCGCGATGCTCGTCAGCGCCGGCGCCGTCGACGACGGGAACACCGACCGCAGCTCCATCACCGTGTGCGCGCGAAAGAACTCATCCGGCGCCTCGCGTTCGACGAGGTTCATTCCCAGCCCGTCGATCAGCACGAACACTATGTGCGCGTGCTCGCCGATGACGTCCGCGATCCCTTGCGCGCTCGTCCCGCACTCCGGGCCCTGGACGCCGCACAGCGAGGCTAGCGCCCGAGCAAGGTCCACGGTGTTCGGGATGGCCGCGTCCGGCCGGACCAGCGATCCGTGCGCGAACGCTTCCAGCAGCCGAGGGACATCGCTCACAACGGCGCGCCCTTCATCCCCATCATCCCCTTCAGCATCTGCACCTCACCCAGGTGCTCGGATGTGTGCCCGATCGCGAAGAACGCGATCGTCTCCGCCTTCGACATCACGTCCACGCCGGGATATACGCCCGTGAAGAACGGCAGCTTAATCTCGGCGGCCGTCTCCTCGTCGCTGATCGCTTCCAGGTACGCGATCTCGCTCTCACCGACGGCCTTCGCATACGCCAGCACTTCGCCCACATCCAGGCGCAGCCCCGCGATCTGCTCGCGCGAGAGGCCGTTCCCGAAGGGCGTGACCCCCGTCTGCTCGACTGGCAGCCGCGCCGCCCACCCCTGAGATCCGAACACGCTCGGCTTCCCCATCACCACGCCGTGCAGGATCTCGTCCTCCGCCCGGTACGTATGCCAGATCGCGAAGATGATCGATGTATCGTGCGCCTCCGGCTGCCACCGAAGCTGCCCTGGCGTCAGCCCATCCACCAGCATTTCCGGATACCAGTGCCAGAACGCCAGATTCTTCATCAGCGCAACACTTCCTGCCATGTCTTCCTCCTTCGAACGCGCAGCCGCGCGTCTAATCCAGAATGTAGGGGCGAGGCCCTGTCTCGCTGCAGTTGATACTCCGGATGTCTGAGCCGGGTCGCAAGTAGGGGCGAGGCACCGCCTCGCCCTGCCGTGATACTCCGCATGTCTGGTGCGGAAAACAAGGCGGGCTATTGTGCGAGCGCCTATCCATATTCCGCGGCCGTCGGCGACCGCCGGGTGAAGATTCGGCCGCCAGCCCCGATCGCCCCGATCGTCACCCCCGCGACCAGGCACGCCACTCCGTTTCGCACCGGCAGCTCCGCAAGCTCCTCGATCATGCCGAAGAACTCCGTACGCACGTAGTCGCCGCCCTGCGCTCCCGCGTACCCCATCACCGCCAGCCCGCCCACCAGCACCGCCGCGCCCGCCGCCGCCAGCACCAGCGCTGGCGCCACCAGCCGGCCCCATCCGCGGCACGCCGCTGTGGTGGCCGCGCACATGGCCGCCGCGACCACGAACAGCGCCACCGTCGCGATCGCATACCGCTCGTGGTTCTTCTCCGTGAGCTGCCCCAGCATCCGGTCCGTGATCCCGGTGATCGAGAACATCCCCCCGCTCCCCTTCGCCCCCGCCGACTCCCGCAGCACCCCCGTCCCGTTCTCGTACAGGCGGTCCGCGGACCGTTCGAGCATCGTGGATCGCAGCTCACCCTTCGACCGCCCCTGAACGTCCTCCTTCGTGAGCCCCAGCGCGATCGGATAATCCTCCAGCGCCACGGTGTCGTCCGCTTGTGCGGCCTGTGCCTGTCCTTGCATCTCCTCGTAGCGCCGCTCGAGAAGAGCATCGATCTCGGTCAGTGCCGCCGTCGCTCGTTGCAGCGACTCCTTCGCCGTCCCTTCGGAAGAGGCCTGGTACATCTGCAACGATCCCAACGCCAGCGCCAGCGCCACGAACGCCACAAAGCCCAACATCCACTTGGCGACGGTGCGCCGTTCGTCAGCGGTCGCGGGCCGATGTTCGACGGCGGGACGGTACGACGACTCCGGGTAGGCCACCGGCTACTCCGCTGGTAGCGCGACGACGCCCACCACGCGGTCGTGCAGCGGCCGGTGGTTGCGGTCCATCGATGCGGAGATAAGAGCGATCGGTGGCGACGCAATGCACAGCGTCACGATCAGGCCGAACAGCACGAATACCAGCCGGCTCGCCAGGATCGAGATCACCGCGACCAGCGGAAGGCCCGCCACGAGGCTCATGGGCCAGCTGAACAGCAGCGGGTTGAAGCAGAACCACCAGGCCGCCGCGTCGCGCAGCCGCAGCGCCGGGCCGTCCTCCAGCGCCAGCCTCAGTCCCGCCACGTATTGGCCCCCGGTCTGCCCCCGCGTGGCCAGCAGCCCGACGTTCAACGCCGACCATACCAACGGCACACCGGCCCCGATGATCGCCAGGAAGGTATAGAGTCGCGGGTCGCTCGGGTCGTCTTCCGCCCAGCTGGTGCTCGCCAGCAGGATGAATCCCGCGAGCACCGTCATGAGCATCGTGATCGCCGCGAAGATCACCATGTCGACGGCGTAGCCACCGACACGGGCGCGCATGTGCGCCGCGTTCACCTCGCGCTCGGCCGTCCGGGGCAGTGTCAGTTCGTTCGTGCGTGCGATGGTGCGCCTCGTGCGGTGTGTGACCGCGCTGAGTATATCAACCGCCCCCGGCGGCTCCCGTCGGAGCCGCGATGCGCGTGATCGCGCCGTATGTGGCCGGCTGCCGGTTCCGCACCACGTTCGTGCCCGGCGCCCGTTCCTTGATGTGCGCCATCGCCCGGTTTACTTCCGCCCCCACCGCCAGCTCCCGCCCCTCCAGCGCTACCGCCAGCACGCGGCCGTTCGGATCCGCGATCAATGTCGCTCCGTTCGCCGACGGTGCCGCCGCCGTCGCCACGAACACCCGGTTCTCCTCCGCCCGCGTCCGCGCCGCGTGCAGCATCGACAGGCTCGGGTCGTCGCCCGCCCAGAGGATGATCTCCGCCCCCCGCAACATCAGCGATCGCGCCACCTCAGGCACGTACCCCTCCGCCGTGAGCATCATCCCCACGCGGCCCATCGGCGTGTGAAACACCGGACACGCGTCGTTCCCCAGCGGCATCGTCGCGAAGCGCTCGCCCGGCGGCTTGTGCGACTGCCGGTGCGCCCCGATCCATCCGCGCTCGCCCACCAGGTACATCGTCCGGTGCCCGTCCCCATCCGGATCCCAAACTACGAACGATACGCCCACCCCCGTGTCTTCCGCGATCGCCTGCATACCCTCCAGCACCTCGTCGTGATCGTACGCCTGCCGCCGCCGCGACGGCGTCGCCGGAAACAACACCAGCCGTGCGTCCATCAGGCGCTGCCGCTCGACATGCCTCCGCGCCGCCGACAAGAACTCCGTCCCCGTCGCCGGCATCGTCACCTGCACCGCCGCGATCCGCTGCTCCTGCTCCTGAGGCACGAACGCCTCCTCCAGCGTCCGCAGCACCGGCAGGCTCTCTGTCGGATGCGACAGCACACCGTAAAGCTCCGGCCGCCGCGTCACAGGCAGCGGGGCGTCCGTTACCGGCACGTCATGCACGAGCGCGCCCTCCTCGCCCGGCCCAAGCGCCGCCACCACGTTGCCTCCGGGATCGATGAAGCAGGATCGCCCCGCGTACACGATGCTCTCCGCCTCCACCGCGCACTTGTCCGCGCACGCGATCCACACGCCGTTCTCCGCCGCACGCGTCCGCATCAGGTACTCGTACTGCGTCGTCGTCAGCTCCGCGGGCTGGCGCCCGCCGCTCACCCACGCCGTCAGGTCGAGGATGATCTGCGCGCCGTTCAACGTCAGGATCCGCGCGATCTCGGGCAGCCGCCCGTCGGCGCACACCAGCATCCCGATGCGCCCGATGTCTGTCTCGAACACGGGATACGCGCTCCCCTGCGCGAACCACCGGTTGTCGAAGTGCCACAGGAACGACTTGTCGTACCGTCCCACCAGCGATCCGTCGCGGCCAAACAGCGCCGCGGAGTTCGCGTACCCGCCGTCCCTCGCCTCCAGCGCCAGCCCCACGGCGATGTAGATCCCGTGCTCACGCGCCTTCGCCGCGAACCGCTTCACAGCCTCCGCCGGCGACAGCACCCCGCACTCCGCGAGATCCTTCGTTCCCATGAAGTACGCCGGGTACGTCACCTCCGGCAGCGCGACCAGGTCCGGCTTCTGCTTGTCAGCCCCCACCACCTCATCGATCCGCCGCAGCGTGTGGGCCAGCGACGCCTCCGCGTCCTCCATCGAGAACGCCGGCAGCTGCAGCAACGCAACCCGCGCCGTCTTGTTCATCACGAAAGTGTACTCCGGCTGAATTGCCCACGCCCCTCAGCCATCCGTTCCCATCTGCTCAATCTGTTGACCAATCCACCCCAGCAACTAACGACCAGCGACCTGTGACCTACACGCATCCCTGCGGTAACCTCCCGCCGAAGGAGTCCCCATGATCGACTACGACAAACTCACCCCCGAAATCGTCGCCGCAGAGTGCGAGGCCGCGTTGAAGGCGTGCGACGAGCGCATCGCCGCCATCGTCGCCACACCAGCGGCCCAGCGCACCTTCGACAACACCTTCGTCGCCCTCGAGTCCGCCATGGACATCATCGCGCAGGCCGACGGTCGCTACGCCTTCATGTCCTACGTCTCCACCGACGATGCCCTCCGCGAGACCGCGCGCGAATGGGACGAGAAGCTGAGCCAGTACGCCGTCCAGCTCGGCTTTCGCGAGGATCTCTACAACGCTGTGAAGGAGTACGCCGCCTCGGCCGAGGCTACCGCCCTCTCCGGCGACGCGAAGCGCCTCCTCGAGCACGCCCTGCGTGACTACCGTCGCAACGGCTTCGAGCTCCCGAAAGAGCAGCGCGACCGCGTGCAGGAGCTCATGGCCCGCCTCGTCACCCTCGGCACCGACTTCCGCAAGGCCATCGACACCTGGGACGACGCCATCATTGTCGACCGCGAGGACCTCTCCGGCTTGCCCGACCGCTGGATCGAGGGCCTCAAGACCATTGAGGAAGACGGCAAGAAGAAGTACTGCGTCTCCCTCGACTACCCCGAGATCATCCCCTTCATGGACAACGCCGACTCCGAGAACTGGCGCCGCGAGCTCTTCCTGAAGAACCAGAACAAGGGCGGCGAAGAAAACGTGAAGGTCCTCGAAGAAGCCATCCAGGTCCGCGCCGAGGTCGCCCGCCTCCTCGGCTACGACTCATGGGCCGCCTACATCGTCGAGAAGCGTATGGCCAAGACCCGTGACGCCGTCGGTCGCTTCCTCCTCGACCTCCAGCCTCGCCTCGAGACGAAGGCTCGCGATGACTTCGAGAAGCTCTCCAATGCCAAGCTCGAGCACGCCGGCGATGCCCACATCAACATCTGGGATTGGTGGTACTACACCCACATGCTCCTGCGGACGGAGTACGCCGTCGACGACTTCGAGGTTGCGAACTACTTCCCGCTCGACGCCTGCATCGACGGCCTTTTCTTCGTCACGCAGGAACTCCTCGGCATCCGCTACCAGCCCGCGGCGGATGCCCCGAAATGGCACGAAGACGTGGTCGCCTACGACATCTTCGACGCGGATGGCGACGAGCCCTTCGCGCGCTTCTACATGGACCTCTACCCGCGCCCCAACAAGTTCAACCACGCCGCCGCCTTCACGCTCGTCGGCGGCCGCCGTCTGCCCGATGGCTCCTACCAGCACCCCACGAGCGCCATCGTCGCCAACTTCACCAAGCCAGCGGCGGACACACCGTCGCTGCTTCGTCATAGCGAGGTTGTTACCTTCTTCCACGAGTTCGGCCACATCCTCCACCAGACCCTCACTCGTGCCAACTACCTGGAGTTCAGCGGCTCCTCAACCGAGCGCGACTTCGTCGAGGCGCCGTCGCAGATGCTCGAGCACTGGGTCTGGGACCGCGACGTCCTTCGCCGGTTCACCCGCCACCACAAGACCGGCCAGCCCCTCCCTGACGACCTCCTCGATGCCATGATCCGCGCCAAGAATGTCAGCTCCGGCATCGCCAAGCTCCGCCAGATGTTCTTCGCCCGCCTCGACTTCGCCCTCCACTCCCCCGGCTTCGACGGCGACTCGACGAAAGCCGTGCGCGAGTTCTACGCCGTCACCGGCTTCCCTTACCCCGAAGGCACGCATTTCCAGTCCGGCTTCGGCCACCTCTTCGGCTACGACGCCGGCTACTACGGATACATGTGGTCAGAGGTCTTCGGGCACGATATGTTCACCCGCTTCGAACAGAACGGCGTCCTCGACCCCGCCACCGGCCTCGACTACCGCCGCAAGATCCTGGAGCGGGGAGGCAGCGTCGACGGCGACGTTCTCGTCAGTGACTTCCTGGGCCGCGAACCCAACAGCGAGGCGTTCTTCCGCGACATCGGCCTCGAATAGCGAGCGAAGCGCTGAGCGGGATAACTGGCGGTCTCCCCTGCCGAAGCAGGGCCCCCGCCTGTGCAACGTGGGGATACAACCATGTGGCACAGCCGTCCCCGGCTGTGTGGTCCGGTGATGATACACCCGGTGTATGTGGCCGCTGCCGATGGATCGCAGGCGCCCCCGCCTGTGGTTGTACTGATAACTCGGCCTTGCTATCTGATCGCGACAGCCCCCACCTAAATAGACAGCGCATCCAGCACGTTGTGCGCTTCCATAGCGTCCGCAACCCACCCGAACATGGCGTCTGTCATGCTCATGTCGCGAATAAGGGCAAATTCCTCGATCCGGGCGGGGTCAATGCTGACGCTCGCGATGATGCTCATGATGGCCGTGGTCACCAGCCCCTGCCGAAAGCCCTCCCGGCAGCGCTCGATGTCGTACCCGGTCACTCCGTGTTCGAGGAGCAGCGAGTGATAGAGCTCGATGAGACGCGCATCGCACGTTCGGCGCTGCTCCGGCGGTAGTCCCGTCACGATGACCCGCGCAAGGTCGTCGGTCCCGCTCCCGGCGCTCACCGTCTGCCAGTCGAAGACCGCAAAGCGTCCGCCCCGCTCCGAGGGGAAAAAGAGCTGCCCGGGATGAAAGTCCCCGTGCACAAGGGTGACGCTACCGTCGAAGGCTCGTTGTCGGCGCCCCTCTGCCAGCTGTTCGAGATTCGCCATTAAGCGCTCGGCCACGGCGACGATGATCGGCGGGAGGGCCTCGCCATACCGCTGCTTGGCAGCGGGGAGGGCTGCGCCGAGCACGCCGGGTGCCCACGACGTAAACAGCCGGTCTGCGGCAGTGCCGGGATAGCGAAGAAACTCCAGCCCGCGAAGCCGTTCGCTCCCCCACCACTTGGCGTGGAACAGAGCCAGGTATCGCACCGCCAGTTCGATGTCTTCGACGGAAGGCGGCCCAAGATCGGCGGCGACGCGTGCATTGCTCATGTCCTCCAGCAGCAGCACGAACACGCCAGACGCCTGATCGATCTCAGCGTGAAAGCAGTGCGGCACGGGGATGCCCGGATCCGAGCCGAATTGCCTGTAGAACGCGATCTCCCGGGCGTAACCGCCGAAGGTGTGCAGCAACGCCCGGATCGGTTCGTACGGCGAGGCGAACTTGGCCACCAGCGAACGGGGCGCATCGGGCGCGACGCCGTCATACACAAGTCCGATCCGCGCGACGACCGCCGCCGCGCCCTGTAGCTCGAGGAGATCGGTCGTGTGCTCGGTGACGCTTGCGCCATCAAGTGCGCCAGCCCCGCGCAATACCGCGGTGAGCCACTCGTCGGTCACCTGCTCCGGTCCCGCTGGTATCGCCGTCTCCATAACGGCGCCAGAGTGGCGAACGGGATGCACCCCGTGATCCTTACTCATGGCGGAGGGCCTCGACAGGATTGAGTCCGGCGGCGCGGAAGGCCGGGTAAATGCCAAAGAAGATGCCTATCGCGACCGACACACCCACCGTGATCGCGATGGACTGCGTCGTTACGATCGTCACCAGGCGCCCGCCCATCAACGGCTGTCCATCGGCGAAGGCGGCGCCCAGGACGCCCAGCGCGACGCCGATGAGGCCGCCCACCATCGTTACCATCACCGCCTCTGCCAGGAACTGCATCACGATGTCGCGGCGGCGCGCGCCCAGCGCTTTGCGGATACCGACTTCGCGCGTCCGCTCGGTGACAGACACCAGCATGATGTTCATGATCCCGATGCCGCCCACAAGAAGCGCGATGCTGGCGATGCTGCCCATGAAGACCATCAGGCCGCGCTTGATGTCGTCCATCGTCCTCAACAACTCTTCTTGGCTGCGGATGCTGAAGTCGTCCTCACCGGTTCGATGGCGTTCTCGCAGCAGTTCGGCGATCTCCTCTCGTCCGCGAGCAAGCATGGCTGGATCGTTGATCGAAACGCTGATCTGCATGACGTTCGCCAGCCCCAGCGCGCTCCGGTCGGCTGAGATCTTCGCCTGCATGGTCGAGAGCGGGATGAATACGGCATCGTCGCGGTCGCTGCCGCCGAAGGACCCCTTTTCCTCCATCACGCCGACCACTCGGAACGCCATCGCCGGTTCGATGCCTTTGACGGCGATCCGTAGCGATTGGCCCAGGGGATCGGCCTTGCCGAAGAGGTCCTGCGCAACCTTGCTGCCAAGGACCACGCTGAGGCTCCTCCGGCTCATCTCGGACTCGTCGATGAACTTGCCCCGGTCCGCGAAGAAGTTGCGCACCCACTGGTATTCCGGCGTCACTCCATAGACGGTCGTATCGATCGACACCGATGCCTCGCTCACGCGTGCTTTGTAGTAGCTTTGCGGCGCCACACCGTCCACGTACGAAAATCGGCGCCGGTTCTCCATGGCGTAGGCGTCCTGCAACGTCAGGCCGCCGACCGCCGCCTGCCTCGATCCCGGTGGCCGGCCCGCGTCCACCTGCTGCTCCTGGATGAAGAGCAAGTTGCTGCCCAGGTCGCTAATCCGATTCGTGACGCTGCGGGTCGCGCCCTCGCCGATTGCCATGAGGGCAATCACCGCCCCCACGCCTATCACGACACCCAGCAACGTAAGTGCGGAGCGGAGCTTGTTGATCATCAGCGCCGCGATGGCCGTGCCGAACGTGTCGCTGAACGTCATGCGCGGATTCCTCTCAGCGAATGCCGCCGGGAAGCTGGCGTTCGCGCGTGGGGAGCGCCTCCGGCGCCGTCTTCGACACCGCTCGTAGCACCACCTGATCCCCCTCGTCCAATCCGGAGATCACCTCGACGAACTGGCCGTCGCTGATGCCCACATCCACCGCTCGCTCCTCCACAACTCCGTTCACCATCACGTCGACCACTTGCTCCCGCCCGATCCGGCGCAGCGCGCGCGATGGTATTGCCAGTACATCGCTCTTCTCTGTGATCAGCACCTCGGCCACGCCGCCCATGCCCGTCACGGGGCGTACGGCGACTGCCGGTATGGTCAGGACAGCTTCCGCCGTGTACGTGGCCACTCCCTGCTCGATCTTTGCCGCATCTCCCATGTTCTGGATAACGAATGCGTAGGCTTGGTTCGGCATGGCGTCGAACGTGATCGTCCCCTGTTGACCGCTCGTGACGTACGGCCTGTCGTTCTCGCCGATCACGAGGTTCAGCCGGAGCGCGCCCGGCGTCAGCAGCACGAAGGCCGGAAGGGTGGGCGTCCCGTACTCGCCCGGGTGAATGTTGACCGCGGCGACGACCCCGTCGAACGGGGCCAGCAGCCGCGCGTTCGATTGCTGCACGCGCGCGCGCGCGGCGGCGATCTCCGCCACGCTGACCTGCGCGCGCTGGAGCGCGATGTCGTCGGCGTCCGCGCCGTCCAACAGGTCCGCAAGCTTCGCCTCCGCGGCGAAGAGCGCGTCATTAGCGGCGGTAAGGGCGCTCCGGGCGACGAACAGCTCGTCGGCCGAGGCTCCCGCCTCAAGGTCAGCCAGCCGGGAACGCGCCGCGGCGAGACCGTCACGAGCAGCCGCCACGGCCGCTTCGGCGGCGGCGATCTGGGTAGCGTCCGCGCCATCGCTGAGCCTGTCAACGTTCTCCTCGCTCGCCTCCAGGTTCGCCAGCGCCACATCAACGGCATCCGCACTCGCTGCCGCCGACTCCGCAGCGGTCAGGTACGAGGCGTTGGCAGTGAGCAGGGCCGAGATGTCGCGGGCGAGCGTCGAATCATCGGTCGAGGAGATGTCGGCCAGCAGAAGATCGATCGTCGCCTGCGACAGCGGCACGGTGGACGAAGAACACACCTCCGCCCTGGATAGAGCTTGGAGGCAATACGCGGATCGAGCGCTGAACAGCACGCCCTCCGCGGCCGACATGCGCGCCGCCGCATCCTCGAGCGCTCGCTCGGCCGATGCCAGCGCTGCCTCAGCGGCGGCGACCCCGGCCTCGGCCGCGGCGACATCCGCATCGGAGGCGCCGCTTCGCAGCTGCGTGAGCGCGTCTTCACCCTCCGCAAGCGCCGCATCCGCCTTCGTCACCGCGGCGCGCGCGGCATCCACGTCGGCGGCCGACGCGCCCTCTTCGAGTTTCCGCACGTCGTCGGCCGCTTTGTCCCGGCTGGCCTGAGCGCCAGAGACGATCTGCTGCCCGCCGGCGATCTCCGCCGAAGACGCCCCGTTCAGTAGCTGCGTGAGTTTCAGCCGTGCTAGGTGCACGTTCGCCTCGGCCGCCACCACGCCATTATCCAGCTCGTCGCTCTCCATCAGCGCCAGGGGCTGCCCCGCAGTCACGCGGTCGCCAAGCTTCACCTCCACGCTCTTGACGCGCCCGGGCATGGCGAAGCTCAGCGACGCCGATTCCTGCGATTCGACGCTGCCGGAGGCTTCGATGGTCGAGCGTATGGTGGCGCGGCTGACGGCGACTGTTTCCGGCGGCTCTGTACTGCCTCCACCGGAGAACCACAGCCGGTAGCCCGCGATACTGAGCGCTACGAGGGCGAGCGCGACGGCCGGCCAGACCCAGCGTCGGCCCTGTCCGTTCTCAACGAGTTCGGGAAAGTCGCTGTCGCCTGCGATCACCGGCGATCGCGGCACGTCATAACCAGGGCTGCCCGAGGGATAGCCCTGCGCTGGCTGGTCTGGCCCCATCATACGAAGCTAGAAGGCGCGGGGTACGCGTACTACCGCCATATGGCCGGTTTCGACGTTCCCTTTGGCAGATACTGGGCCGTCCGGGCTTCCCTCGTGACAAGCGCATCAGACGTATGACAATTGGCACTGGCGCAGGCCATGGACGTTAGGGCAGCGTTCTAGGACGGTCAGCTCATGGTGCGTCGGAGGCGCCGCACCAGTTCGTGGATCGCCTCGGGAGGGAAGAAGCGTGCCACAGCAGATGCCCGACCGTTCAGGCCACGCGGCGCATATCGGCCAAAGGCTTTCGCGCACGCGCGGCGCCACGGCATGCTGCGCGAACGCAATGACCGCAGCCGCGGGGATTCCCTGCCAGGGCCGCGCCCAGACGCGGCTGGAGTTTGTCAACCCGTGAGCGGCAATCCGGCCAATTCGCCCGGGCCGGACCGCACGACCGTTCTGCATGTGAGCCCGCAGCCCCCCCGTGACGGCCTTCCCCTGCAGGGCTGGCGGCGCACCTTCTCCTCCCTCCATGGCAATCGAAGCTTCACATTCCTCTTCGCCGGCAACGTTGGCTTCTTCTTCGGCATGCAGATGATGATGATCCTCAGCGGCTGGCTCGTCATCCAGGAATGGGACAACGCCGCATTTCTGGGGTACATGCTGGCCACGGCCGCCATCCCCATGCTCGTCCTGGCGCCCATCGGCGGCGTCGTCAGCGATCGGGTGGACAAGCGAAAGTTGCTCCTCGTCACGCAGTGCCTGCTCGTCCTCACCAGCGGCCTTGTCACGGTGCTGATCCTCAGTGGCAAGATCCAGTTCTGGCACCTCCTGCTGATCACGCCGGTTTCAGGCGCGGCCTTCTCCTTCAACATTCCCGGGCGCCAGGCGCTTGTCGCCATCCTGGTGCCACGCGACCATCTGATGAACGCGATCTCACTGAGTGCCGCCGCCATGAACGCCAGCAGGATCGTCGCCCCGGCGCTGGCCGGCCTCCTGGTTGTGCCCATCGGCATCGGCGGCGCATACATCGTCGCCACCGTGTGCTACGCGAGCGCCGCGGCCGCAACCGCGTTTCTTCCCCCGTCGATGCCCAGGCGCGTCAAGCAGTTCACATTCCTCGAAGACTTTACAGGCGGTTTCCGCTACATCCGCGGCTCGACGCTGCTCATGGGCCTGCTTCTCTTCGCAACTGTCCCCATGCTCTTCGCGATGCCGTACCAGACGCTCCTGCCGGTGTTTGCGGACGACGTGTGGCACGTGGGCTCCGCGGGCTTCGGCATGATGCAGGCGGCGTCCGGGTTCGGCGGGCTCGCGGGAGGGATCGTCGCCGCCAATCTCGACGACTATCGCCGGAAGGGAACCCTGATGGTTGGCGCGGCCGTCGTCTTTGGCGTGCTGTTGTTCGTTCTTGCCCTTTCGCCGTGGTTCGCTCTGGCGCTGGCCTTGATGGCTGCCCTTGGCTTTGCCTCCATGACCTTCACCACCGTGAACAACACCGCGATTCAGATGGTGATCCCCGATGAGTTCCGCGGCCGCGTGATGAGCGTCATGATGATGACGTTCGGCCTGATGCCACTGGGCGCGGTGCCGGCCGGGATCGCCGCGCAAAGCCTCGGTGCTCCCCCTGTCGTTGCGGCGGGAGCGGTGCTGTTCGTCCTTTCTACTCTCGGGATCTTCATAGCAGTGCCCTCGCTTCGCGCGCTCGATCGCGGAATGAACGAAGGCCGCGAGCGCGAGGCAGCTCGCCGTGCCGCGTCCTTGTCCGTCGATTCGGGCCCTGTTCCGGCACCGCCCGCGGCCCGCCCAACCGAACCGGCCCGAGGAGCGGCTCTAGGTGTAGTTCCCACGGACGTTATTGACGGATCCGCGTGAGCGGAGGGAGAGCGCCGAGTGCTCTGCGTGGGCGATCGCCATTGTATTCCTGTAGGAAGCCGCGCGCCCCCCGGCGTCGCCGGCGAAAACATCGCTGATCCGCGCCGAAGCTTGATCCCCGAAGGCGGCCAGTCTTCGCCAACCTCGTGCTCGCCGGCCTTGTCGGGTTGAAATGACGGCGAGCCATCACTCCGAGCTCGGCGGCACTTCGACTAGGCAGAAACGACCAGCGCGTGCGGGCGGATCACCTCTCCCAACATAGACTCGCTCATGGAACAGATTGAGCGCGGCGGCCATGTTTACGTTGAACGGATCCGCTGGGTCACGGCCGAGCACATACACATGAATGTCCCGTGCGAGCTCGCCACATTGGATCCGCGTTGCGGCCACCACAGCCTCGAAGTCCTGCGCGCGCCGATGGAGCGGAGCCTGTCGGCGGCGCGTTTCAAGTGCCGAACCCAAGACGACGAACGCAACGATCGCGGCTCCCACGAGCGCAAGGGCAAAGCGCGACCTCTCCGTTTCCAATACCCGCCTCCACGATGCACGTGCTCCTGTGACGCAAAATGCCACAAATGGCAGCGTCGCCAGGTATGTGTATCTGGCGAACGGGGGAAAACGGATCGGGCCGAACACCGCAAGCGCGATGAGACTCCAGACGAAGAAGAACGTGGGCACGCGCCATCGCATCAACATCGCCCCGATGCCCAGCGACAAATAGACCACAGCAGCGGCATCTCGGGCCTCTGTCGGCCCATCCTTCCCGGGCGAGCCGAAGGGAAACGTCAGTTGTCCCAAGTGTTCCCACGAGTTCGACCAGGTGTGAGCGCCCAATCCATAGAGTCGGGACGAGGCGGGATCGCGCAGCTCCTGTACATAACCGAAAAGCCCGATAGGGAGCACGGCCACGAACGCAACCGCGAGCGCGACGGCGATTTCCCGCCGCGTCCGTCGTGGATTCGTCACCGTGAACGCGAGCAGAGCCAACAAGATGCCCGAAACCGCCTGAGACTCTTTGCCGAGCATCGCGATCTGGAGTGCGACGATGGATCCCGCCAGCGCCCATTTCGCTGAGCGCTGCTCCTCCGCCATCAGGAAGCCATAGAACGCTACGAGGGAAACCATCGAAAGGAGTGCCGGAAACAGCTCCGTTTGGTCCGAGATCCAGGTGACGGCGACATCGTATGAAGGGAAGACCACGAACACGGATGCCGTCACCAGTCCTGCGACGGCTGACCGGCTCAGCTTCGAGACAAGGACGCCTCCCAGCCCACCGATCAAGCCATGCATCGTGAAGCTCATGGCGTGGTAGGGGCCCGGTCGCAATCCCCACAGCGCATGCTGAGTCTGGATCAAGACGTCCGTCGCTGGACGCCAGAGCGGCGTTGGCGCCTCGAACTCTGTCGCGTGTGGCGAGGTGAATGCCCGCACGAACGCGTCTAGGGCGCCGTGGTTATGAACCTGTTGTAGGAACATGAAGTCGTCGTCGACGAAGAAGTCATTTAGGTACGGCCAGTAGACGATGAACGTCAGACCAACTGGCAACAGGAGTGTCGCGACCAGCCAGGGCAAGCCAACGCCGAAAACGCTGGACGAGATGAGTTGCTGAATCGTCGTAGCTCCACGAACCGGGTGCAGGCCCTCGCCCCGGGTGGACGGCTTGATACCCATGTGAACACGAGTGTAGCTGGCCGTGATATGGTCCTGCGACTTCGTGATGCCTCTTGCAGACGCGTCTTGATACCACCGTAAGATGGGCCTGACACCCCGTGCTGCCCGCAGCCCCAGGCGATCAAGGACCGGCGACTGGCGTGCCGACAAGCTGCTCAAGCCGCTCAAGGATCTCCTTGGAGCGCTCGATCTCGGCGCCGTAGCCGGCGAAGTCGCCGTCCCGAAGCAACGTCTGCGCCCGCTCGTACGACTCCAGCGCCTGCCCGACCAGTGACGCGACATCGCCGGGCACGGGTGCGGTCGTAACCGCTGGGGTCGGCGCGGATGGGGGAGTTCCCCCCGGCGTCGCGGTGCCTGCACCGGGCGTTGCGCTCGGCGAACCTACGCTTGCGCCGGTGCTGTCCAGACCGGATGGCGCTGCCCGGCCAAACAGCACGTCAAGCGCGCGCGGCAGAGTCGGTTCCATGGCGATGCTGTCGCCATTGACCACGACGACCCGCTTCAGCTGCGGCAGCTCGCTGCCGCCCGTCGCCGAGAGAAAGAGCGGCTCGAAGAAGAGGTTCGCGTTACCGATGGGGATCATCAGCAGGTTGCCTCGCAACACCGTTGATCCTGACTGGTTCCACAGCGTGAGCTGCTGCGATACGCGCCCGTCGGCGTCGATGCGGCGCTCGACCTGCGTTGGTCCCGGCACGCTCACGCTCGACGGGAAGCGGAAGGAGACGAGCTCGCCGTAGCTATCGCCGTCGGATCGCGCGGCCAGCCAGGCGATAGCGTTCGTGCGGTTGAGCGGCACGAACGGCAGGATGAGCAGGAATTCTTCCCGTTCCTCCCCCGGTATCCGCGCGATGACGTAGTACGGGCGGACGAGCTGCTCGCTGCTCCCGAAGACCTCGGTCGGGATGGCCCACTGGTCCTCCTTCTGGTAGAACTGGCGCGCGTCGCGGATGTGGTAGCGCAGGTAGACCTCCGTCTGCAGACGAAAGAGGTCTTCGGGATACCGGATATGCTCGCGTACGGTCGCGGGCATCTCATCGAGTGGCCTGAAGAGATCCGGGAAGATCGCCGAGTATGCCCTGAGCAGCGGCTCGTCCGGCTGCATGGCGTAAAAGTCCGTCTCCCCGGAGTAGGCGTTGACGACCACCTTCACGCTGTTGCGGATGTAGTTCACGCTTCCCGTCCGGTGCGAATACGGGATCCGGTCCGTCGTCGTGTACGCATCCTGCAGCCAGTACATGTTGCCCTCATCGACCACGATGTACGGGTCCGCGTCCAGCCGGAGGAACGGCGCGATCTCGTGGATGCGCTGCTGGACGTTGCGACGGTAGATCAGCCGGCTGTTGTCATTGAGCGCGCCCGAGATCAGGATATTGCGGTCGCCGAACTTCCAGGCGTACACCAGCTTGCGGACGATGCCGTTGAGCCGGACGCCACCCTCTCCCTCGAACTTCGTCTGCACGTTCTCGTCGCCACTCGCGGGCGTGAATTCCGGTTCGTTGCCGTCGACGATGATGTAGTGGTCGGACTGCTCACCGAAGTACACTTCCGGCCGGTCGGTCGTGATCGGCCCTTGCAGCGGGATGTCGCTGACGATGAGCTTCGGCCCGCCATCGGGTTGTGCCTCGTTGACGGCGGCCACGGTATAGCCGTAGCCGTGCGTGAACTGCAGGCGGCTGTTCACCCACGTCTGTGCCTCGACCGGCAGCTTCCTGGAGTTGAGTTCACGCGCGCTGAGCATGACCTGCTTCTGCTTGCCGCCGATGTTGTAGCGATCGACGTCCACATCGATGAAGTCGAACAGCGGGCGGATCGTCTGGATCTGCAGCAGGCCGGTGCGCATGGGCTCCGGGTCCCACAGCCGGACGTTGTCGATCGTGTCCTGGTGCTCCGCTACCTCTGCCTCAGTCGCCTGCTGGCTCGCCGGAAACTGGCGCTCTTCGACGCCATCCAGCCCGTACGCATAGCGCGTCGCCTCGATGTTGCGGGCGACGTACTGCTCCTCCCGCGAGACTTCGTTCGGCTGGACGATGAAGTTCTGGATGATCGCTGGATAGATGGCGCCGCCAATCGATACGGCAATCCACACACCGACCGCCCCAACCGGCAGCAGCAGCCCTGCACGGAACACGCCCGCGACAACGAGCACCGCGACGATCCCCGTGACGGCCATCTTCACATAGAGGATGGGCAGGTTCGCGTGGATATCGGTGTAGAACGCGCCGAGATCCACCCCTTGCGTGGAGTAGACCAGTGCGAACGTACTGACGTAGTACCGGACGATAAAGACCAGCAGCACTGCGACGAGAAGCACTGAGATGTGGACCTTGATACCGCGTGGCACGTCGATACGGAAAACGTGTTGTGCGATTGGCCGCGGACCGGCGACGCGGAAGCCGTACAGGATTGCGCGGAAGGCGTACACGCCCAGCGTGCCGATTGTCGTGACGATCAGTGCCCCCAGGAGCCAGTTGAGCGCGAACTGGTACATCGGCAGCTTGAAGACGTAGAAGCCCAGGTCGTGTTGGAACTGCGCGTCCTTGATGCCGAAGTCCTGCCCGTGGCGGAAGAGCAGCACATCGTCCCAGTGTCCGGCCGCGCTCGATCCAAAGATGAGCGCGACGAGCCCTGCGATGACGAGCATGGCCCCAAGCGCAACCCGCTGTATCCCTGGCGACTGCAGGTCCGTCAGCAGCTCCCGCAGCTCATAGGACACTTCGAAGTCGGGATCGTCGGCGGACGGCGCCAGCCGGCGCGCGACGAGGATGCTACTCACGGAGAGCGCCAGAAACGCGCCGGCCCCAGCGAAGAAGAGCCAGATTCGCGTCACCACGCGGGTCGTGTAGACCGATCGATAGCCGACGCTATCGAACCAGAGCAGGTCTGCGTACAGATCCTTGCCGACGTTGGCGATCGCGTAGAGGACAACGAGCACCGCGGCGATGGTGACGAACGGCAGGGCGCGCCCAAAGCGGTTGAACCGCCGCCCGCTCTCCGGAAACCTGAAGGCCGTGGGCGGCGGGCCCAACGGACCGTGGTTGCCGTCGAATCGCGTCACGGGCGATCACAGCGTCGGCGCGAGAAGGCGGGCGGAGGTGTCTTCACGATATGGAGTCTATCACCAAACTGCGCGCCGCAATGGCGACGCTCGTCCGGATCGTATCCAGGCATGATGCCCGTTCGGCCGGTCGTTCGATGCGTGAACAGCTGTCATCTGGCGCGCGGTGCCGTTCTCCCGGACCCCCTCCATCGGGTCGATGATTCGACGGTTGCCTCCGACACGTTCCGCACGCCCAACGTACGTGAGGCATGTACTACATTCCCGACCCCGGCGTCGTCCCCGTTGAGGGAGTGACCGGGCAGTCCGCCTGGCTCGTCACATCGGACGCGTAGCCGTTCGGTGCGTCATCACGAGTCCCGAGCACCTGGTAGCTGACCCCACCAACAGGTCGGGGTCATTTGGGACCCACTTCGCCGTTGTGCTGGCGTTGCGCAGGATCCGGCAGCCGGCGCATTCCATCGTGCCCTGCACCCCAACGCCTCCGGCGCCAACACCGTCCCGGTTACCCGCGGCGGTGCCAACTCCAGCAGGGGGAATGGGGCCCTGCCCGGCGATCCTTTCGGGGGTCATGTGAAAAAAGGTACATATGGCCGTCCCCCGTAGGATTAATGCCCCGCGATCCGAAGCCGATGAGGGGATAGGCTGCTGGTGGCGGCCCGACGAAGCTCTGCTGGAGCGGCGGTTAGCCGATGACCAGGAGCGTCGCACATGAGCGTGAACAGCCTGAGATGGATCGCCATCGCGCTCCCCGTCGCGTTCGTGGTCTTCCTTGTGCTCATCATCCAGTCACTGCTCGGCAGCGTACTCGGGTTCTGGCCCGCCGCAATTGGCTTCATCATCGCCCTCGCGCTGGGCGCGTTCCTTTTCGCGACCGTGGTGTTCGGCTGGGTAGACCGTAGCCAGCAGGCAAGCGACGCGCGCGCACGGGAACTCCACGCGCTCAACGACCTTGGCAGCCGGCTCATGGGCCAGTTCTCCGATGCCGCCATCATGACGCTGACGCTCGAATCGGCCGGCGGCATTCTCGACGCCAGCGCCATCGCCATCGCGGTGGAGCGCCGCGGCTCGCGGCTGTGGAGGTGCGATGGAGAGTGGAAAGAGGATCTTGAAGCATTGGCCCACGACCGGTCCGACCCGCCGGCCCGCGGAAGTCCGGCACCGGTCACCCTCAAGGACGGACGAGCGGCACTCCTGCTGATCGCGCCGCTGGATAAGGTCGGCGCCCTCTACGCCCTGTTCGCCACCGGAAAGGCCGAAGCCCAGACGACCGCCAGCCGCCTGATGGATGGCATCGCGACGCACGCCACGCAGGCGCTGGAGCGCTGCCTCCTGCTTGAAGATGTACAGCGCCGCGAGCGCCGCACGCGCGCCCTCTATGACGTCGGGCTCGAGATCGTTTCCGCGCAGGATCTCACACGCGTGCTGCAGCAGGTCACAGCTGATGCTTGCACCCTCGTCGGTGCCAGGGCCGGTGCGCTCTGCCTGGTGAACGAGAGCGACGGCAGCCTGGTCCTCGCCCAAACAGCGGGCGATACCAGCGTGATCTTCAATGTTGGCGGAAATGGCGGCAACGCCGTGACGACGTCGGCCCGGGTGCCCCTCATCGGCGGTGCGGAGCCAGCCTGCGCTTCCCGCATGAGCGCGAACGGCGCACACTGCCTCCGCTCCCACCTGATCGTTGGAAACACCGTTGTGGGAGAGCTTTGCGTAGCGCACGATGTCGAGGGTCCCTTTAGCGAGGACGATCGGCGGCTCCTCGCCGGCCTCGCCGATATGGCGGCCATCGCCATCCACAACTCCCGCCTGCGCGACCGCGAACGCCAGGTCGCGATCCTGGAAGAACGCGACCACCTCGCGCGCGAGATGCACGACACCCTCGCGCAGGTGCTCGGCTACCTGCACTTGAAGTCCGCTACCATCCGCAAGCGCCTCGAGTCTGGCGATGTCGCGCGCGCCGCGGAGGAAGTACAGGAGATGCAGGACCTCGCCCACGAGGCGTACGTCGATGTCCGGGAGGCGATCCTCGGCCTGCGCGAGACCGTGGCTCCCGCGGGAGGAATCCTCGGCGGCTTACGCCAGTACCTGCAGAAGTTCAGCCGCCAATCCGGGATCGATGCTCGGTTGTACGTGCCCGCCTCGGTCACCGGCGGCCTCGCGCCCGAAGCCGAGATCCAACTCCTTCGGGTCGTGCAGGAGGCCCTGACCAACGTGCGCAAGCACGCCGAAGCCACGACCGCCGCTGTGCGGATCGATAACGAGGGTGCCCAGCTCCGCGTCGTCATCGAGGATGATGGACGCGGGTTCGACTCCTCGCGAGTGGATCGCGACGAGGGGCGCAGCTTCGGGCTGCGCTCGATGAAGGAACGCATGGAGCGCGCGGGCGGAAGCTTCGGCGTCGAATCCTCACCCGGAAACGGCACCCGCATCATTGTGCTTCTGCCACTCAGCGAAAGAGGAGGCCGCCATGTCGCGTATGAAGGTGCTGCTGGTTGACGATCAGATCCTGTTCCGCAAGGGCGTGCGCGCCCTGCTCGAGGCTGAGGAGGACATTGAAATCGTTAGCGAGGCCGGCAACGGGCACGAGGCCACCAACAAAGTCAAGGCATACCGCCCCGACGTCGTCCTGATGGATATCCACATGCCGGAGGGCGATGGCATCGAGGGAACCCGGCTCATCAAGGCCGAGCATCCGGAGGTCAAGATCGTCATCCTCACCGTGTCCGATGAGGATGATGACCTGTTCGAGGCCATCAAGGCGGGCGCAGAGGGCTACCTGCTGAAGAACCTGGGGCCTGACGAGCTCATCCAGATGCTGCGCAGCGTCGTCGCAAACGAAGCGCCGCTCTCACCCGCTATCGCCTCCAAGTTGCTCGGCGAGTTCAGGCGCCACCCGCGCGACGAACAGCGCCAGTCCCATTCCGAACTGACGTCGCGCGAACACGAGGTGCTCCGGCTCGTCGCCGAAGGCATGAGCAACGCAGAGATCGGCCTCAAGCTCTGCGTCGTCGAAGGCACCGTGAAGAACCACCTGCACAACATTCTGGAGAAGCTGCATCTCCAGAACCGTGTTCAGGCTGCAGCCTACGCCATGCGCGAGGGTCTCGTGCCCCTGCCGCCTCGCGAGTAACAGCGGCCGCCGCGTCACCGCTAACTTGTGTACCTGCGGATACACCCGGGACCACGATCGGCCAGTTCCTGCACGCTTGCCGCTCCATCCAAGGGCCTTGCACGGCATATACCACACCGGCCGTGTGGAATCGGTGGAGTACGTCAGACCATACTCGTGGGCGCTCCTGATCGTCTACCAGGGCGTGCTGCGGAGGCTCCGATGCGCCACCCCCACGTGGTAGTCCTGTTCCAGAATCGCTTGTTCGGTGAGGCCATCGCCCGCGCGCTTATCGACGATGCCCGGCTCGAGGTGACGGCCTTGCCGGTCGCCGGGATGACGCCGGAGCGGCTCGCCCAGATCGCCCCTGACGCCATTGTTCTTGAAGGCCAGCGCGCGACAGGTGATGTTAAGGAATGCCTGCTCGATGCGGCTCCGGCCCTGACTATCGTCGTCGGGCCGGAGGCGAACACCGCGGAGGTCTACGAGCGCCACCAGGTCATCCAGGCCACTGCGACCGAGATCATCGCTCGCATCGTGGGCCAACGGGAGCACAAGCAGCGCAGACGCGCACCCGCGGCCAGGAGCCCCTCGCCGACATCTCTGGAGGAGCCGAAATGAGCATCTCTCGTGGGCGGGCTCCCTGTTGATTCTGGTCGTGGCGGGCTTCGTCTTCGCCCAGTGCGCCACGGCCCAGGGTGTCCCGGCTCCTCTGGGCGCGGGGCCTGCCGCGCGCCCAAGGGGACTGAGTGCCGTTCGCCAGCTTGCCTCTTCATGAAGCCAGCCCCATCGGCTTACGGCGATGTTATCGCCGCGCCGATTTGCCGCGCTTCCGCCAGTCGGCAGATCGGCGGGTCGGGACCGTGCCCCGTGAGACATGCGCTTCGAGGCGTGGTGATACGTTCCGAGCTGCTCCCCCGGCGATACGAAACAGGATGCATCGATGGGTCGCCTCGCGGGTCCGTTCGGCACTTGGCCCCGGCGCCCCGTGGAACGACAGTGATAGCAACGGCGGCCGCCCCAAACACCGATCGGGGGCTGCCGTGGAGGTGACGCCATGCTGAGTCT